>Ga0213860_10001202_pt1 | contig 10484 bp, 22 predicted proteins | sample PICome_3_FD_160118 | JGI IMG/M metagenome (GOLD analysis project Ga0213860, IMG submission 160118) | Coastal seawater microbial communities near Pivers Island, North Carolina, United States - PICO550 | ecosystem: Environmental > Aquatic > Marine > Coastal | place: USA: North Carolina...
AATCTTACCAAGGAAGACATCAGCAAGTTCAGTCTGTGTCATCTTCAGATCACAACCAGGATTGTTATAAGCAGGGACGATCGCACCGCCCGTCATAGGAATGTGAACCATCCCTTCAGCAGGTTGCTTGCTGTCCTTTACAGCACCATCAGAAGCACCGAAGTCAACAGTCTTAGCTTTGAACTGACGGACACCAGCACCACTACCAATTGCTTGGTAGTTTACTCGGTTGCCTGTGTCTTCAGAGAATGAAGTAAACCAGTTGGAATACAACATGGCAGGGAATGATGCACCTGCACCATTCAATCTAAACGGTTCGTTTGCTTTCTCAGTGGAACCACATGCTACCACCAGGGGTGCTGCCACTAGGGCAGCAGCGATTGCTTTGAGTTTCATTCTATACTACCTCAGAACTTGTACTTGGTGCCGACTTCAACCTTCCAGTCACGAGTGTCATCGCTATCTTGGAAAATGTTCTCCCACTTACCATAAGCAGAGAAACTATCAGTGATCTTCACTTTTGTACCAACTTCAAGTGCTTTAAATGTATCATTATCACCACCATCGGGAACAGAAACACCTAGACCTGCCTCGATGTAAGGAGAGAGGCGACCAGTTTTCCATTCGTAACCGACGCGACCCTGATGAACAGCTTTGCTGTAGTCATCATCAGTGCCTTTAAATTCGTGTTTGGACTCAACATAGGGTCCTGCAAAGGCAGGTGTCGCCAGGGCAGACAGTGCCAGTGCGGCAAGAGCGGTTGCTTTCATTTGTTTGGAATTCCTTTGTGAAAAATGGATCAACGACTTTTGATCCAATAGTAATTTAGCACTGCTTAATCTAGATGTAAACTAAGGTTAGGTTAACCTTAAAATAAAAATGGGTCTCGGTTAGGAGACCCACATGTTTAGCGAATGAACTTATCCATCCTCAGTTTAATGTAATACATTCCGATGACCCAGAGGGAGAAGAGGAACCCTTCTCCATAGGACATGGAGTTCCAAGCGTGAACTACATCCATTAGTCTTCCTCAGCAAGTTTAGCAAAGTAAGACAAGGCATCGTCATCTTCAACGATTGCCTCTTCCTTGACAGGAGAAGGAGTAATGTCAGGTGCGTTGAAACCATCGCTTGCCTGATCATAGTTGCTACGAACTGGTTCATACTCTTCATCATCAACAGAAGGACGAGTAGGAGCAGGACGTGAACTGATACCAAGAACAAGGTTCAAACGACGCTCAAGATCTTCATAAGATTTGAACTGGTCTTTAGAAGTGAATGCTTCGAGCGAGTGCTCAGACTTCCAGGTTGCTTCGAGTTCATCATCGTCTGCACTGAGAGCAGAGACGCTATCGAATTCAGAACTGTCGTAGTTCCAGTAACCTGCGACCTTCTTGATCTTCAGTTTGAAGTTAGCACCTTCCCAAAGATCAAAGACGTTGACTGGTGTCTCGTCTTGGAACTCAGGTTGCATAGCAGCAAGGATCTTGTCATGGATCTTCTTGCCATACTTGTAGAGGAATACTTTACCCTCGTTCTCAGGGTGCTTAGGATCTTTCACAACATAGATGTTGCTGTAATACTGAAGCTTACGCTTCTGCTTACGAGCAGTCTCTTTGTCTTCATCACTACCGCTGTTCCAGAGACGGCGGTTGACTTCACCAACGGGATCCTTTTCGTTGAGTGTAGTCAGAGAGTTCTCAATGTACCATCCACCAGGACCTTGGAATGCATGTGAATACAACTTTGCCCATGGAATAGTTTCTCCTTCAGGAGCAGGGAGGAAACGGATAACTGCATACCCGTTGCCAGAAGCGTCAACCTCTGGTTTCCAGAAACGGTCATCAACGTTCTTACCGCTGGATGATTTCTCCAGTTCCTTCTGCAGGAATGAGAAATTGTTCTGGGATTTACGCTTAAGATCAGCAAAAGACATAGGATTACCTCGGATTGTTTTGGATTTGGTTTGTGTGTTGGGTCTTACGTGCGAACCAGTCTCCCAGTCCCGTCTGCCCAACGATGTAATAGTAGCAGGTCAGTGACGTGGCGTCAACCACCTGCCTCTAGTTGTTGCTTCATGCGTTCTACCTTTTGTAGTAACTCATCAAACATTGCTTCAATGGTGGTGTCTGGTGTGGCACCCAACATGATAACACCCTGCTTCATGGTCTCAACGACAGACTTTGCTTCAGGGTCATCGCTCAGTTTAGCACGAGCGTAGAATACTTTCTGTTTGTCAATCAGTTTTTCTAGTGCTTCAAAATATTCCATCTTCCTCTCAGGATCGAGGAGGACGAAGTTCATGGCAGATCTAAAACAGAACTGCTGTAGCTCCAGCATCTCCTGTATGTCACCTTTAACGATATCGGAATGGAAGAAACTCATACTAGCATTAATTTCGCACGACTGGTTTTTTTCATAAAGTTTAGTTGCTGTGCCTCATGACGGAGTTTTTCCTTAAGAGGTTTGCTAATCAATTTGTTTACACTATCTAGTTCAATTTCATTCATCTCACAGTAGTGGATGACCGAATCAATGTAATTCATATCTGGATTGTGTAAAGCAATCTTCTCCACTTCCTGCGAGAATTTCGCAGCGGTCATAAATTTATCCTCTAATAATTGTTTTTTGTCCATATCGTTCTTGGTATTCGTCGATGTAACTCATAAGTTTCATAAAGAATTCTTTCTTAGGTGGGTGAACCACCACTTGAGTTTCTCCGTTCTCACAAGCAACGATAGTCACGAGTTGTTTAACACTCAACCCGTAATTTTCCTGCAACATACATGCGTATGCTGTCTCCTGAACGAAGTAGTCGTAAAGATATTTCTCACGCTTGGGTTCTTCTGCTGTCTTAAAATCAATGATAGACAGCACGCCGTCGAACTCAGCGATACAATCTACACGCCCTGCTAACTCTAAATGTTTAGAGTACAGTGCTGCTTCCTGTAAGTAAATATTATTTATGCGGTCCAAAACAGGGCGACTGTGATGGAACATTAACACAGGAAGAGGGAACTTACTATACTTCTTCAGGTCTAGGTTGTTGTTAAAGTAATCCTCAGCAATAGAGTGATACTTTGTACCACGACCAGTAGCACGAGCAGACTTTGCGTTTGCTGCTTTCTCACCAACACGAGCACGCCACCTAGCAATGCCCGCCATCTTTTCTTTGTTGTTGCTAATCACGGTAGTGACAGACGGAAACTTGAAACCTTCTGGTGTCATGTACATACGTTTGCCTTCCACCATCTCGGCAACCATTTCAATAGGATCGATCTGATCTACGTGATTAAACAATTTCATAGACCCAGATTAATTTTGTTGATAAGGTAAGACTTGACAAGACCAGAGCGAACGATGTCTTCGATACCAAACTCAATCAATGCAAACTCCTCCATGTTCTGAAGGATGCGTTGGAAGTCGATGATACCTGTACGTTCACTAATCTTTTGCAAGTCAGTTTGTGCAGCGTCACCACAGAATACAATCTTACTATCCTGTCCGACACGGGTGATGATACTATCAAGTTCATGGAAGTTCAGGTTCTGACACTCGTCAATGATAACGATAGCATTGTCTAGTGTAGTACCACGAATGAAACTGGTAGACCAGAACGAGATAGTTTCTTGTGCCTTGAGATTATCATAGAGCATTTCATATGATGCATCATCAGGCATCTCAAACATGGATTGTACCATGTTCTTGTATGGTATTTGATATAGAGAAGACTTATCTTCATGGTCTCCAGGAAGGAAACCAATCTCTCTAGTTGCTACTAGAGAACGAACGATATAGATCTTTTCATATGGCGTGTACTCATTCAGTACATCTTTAAGTGCCTTGTACAATGCAACAAAACTTTTGCCTGTACCAGCAACACCATAAGCATAGATCATCTTACCCTTGTCCCACTCATCAAAGAATACACTTTGATTATGAGTAAGAGGTTCAACGGGGATCATATAATCCTCGCTAATTGGTTTGCGACGCTTGCGTTGCTTCGCTGTCATACCTTGTCCAGGTGATTTAGTAGTCTTCTTTCTAGCAGGCATATCAGTAGTTGTATTTGTCAGTAATGGTTTTGTTTCGTGGTGCTTTAGGGATCACTTTGTTTTTCATGATGTCTGCCCAACCAGGATGAGTTTTTTTCATCTTGTCTCTCCAGTCACCAACCTCACCAGATGCAGGACAGGTAGACGGATCACTCCAGTCTCTGTCCCAATCAGGATTATCTACTTTCCACTGGTCCCAGTCATGAACGCTGAGTACAACACTCTTTTGTTCACCAGTGACCCTATTAACTACTGGGTACGTTGCCATCTTTTTTCTCCTTTTTGTTAAAACCGAATGGACCAATTTTTTCTTCCACTTTCTCTCGCATTGCAACGGTTGCAAGAGTTTCCATAACTTTAAGAACTTGTTCAGGTTTAGCACCTTCACCCAATTCTTTTGCAACATAATCATACTTAGGCCAGAACTCCTCGCCTGCTTTCTGATAGTCTTCTAGGGTAACTTTAAAATTCATAACCACTCCAGTGCTTCAGCACAAATAGGGAACTGTTCACAGAACACACGACGTGCATCCAATGCAATGTCCATGTGTTCTTTCTGTGTACCATTAGCAGAACGTAAATCAATATAATGGATCCAGGAACGAACTGAACCTGTCATGTAGATTTTGGTTGGTACTGCTAAAGGTAGTACCATTCTAGCACATTCTTTAGCAATTCCTAAGCGCAACATTTGCTGATAGATATCCATGCTGCTTTCAAAGTGACGCTTGATAACAATCTCAAGTTCTTGCTTAGTAAAAGGATCGACATCATCAATAGAGTTCTGTCTGTTCTTAGTATCCTGAGAGCGCAGATCAAACAGAGGAATTTCCTCTGCCAACATAGAACTATCAGCATACCGCTGGGAAAACTCTTGATATGTGAAGCTACGGTGCCTCAAAATTTGAGCTGCGATTGCCCTGGTAGTAGAGATCTCCAGGGTCATGTGTGCTTGCTCAAAGACACTCCAGTGATTGTGTTTAATGCAATACTTAAGTAGTCCCGCTACCTTCGGGTTCTCCTGGTTGTTCGGGTTGCTCACTCTTGCCACGTAACCCATCGTCTTTTCTGCGTCTGGAGTTACTGTTACTAGTTTCACTGAGTTCATTACTAAATCCTTTCTCCTGCTTGCGGCGTAATTGTTTTGTTTTTAATTGTAGTTTTGCTTGGACTAACTGTAGTGCCATGTATTGTAACTCATACTCTGAGTACAATCCAGGTCTCTTTTGCGCTTCCTTAAGTGCTTTCTTTGCTAGTCTAATTTGATCTTTTAGTCGGGTCATAGTACGCTTTGTAATAGGCAACGATACCGTCTGTCCTCACGTTACCCTGGGATACCCAGTCGTGAACACATTCGTAGATGCTCTGATTGCTGTAGCGTGGTGATCCATCTGAGCACATCTCAGATCCAAATTTATTAAGCAGGATGTTTAGACCCTGTGTTCTTACGTCCATTCTTGTGTCACTGTAGCGCCAATCAGTCTGCATATCCGTCATCATCATCTCCCCCTTGATAAAAACCGAAGTTAGGATTACCTACATCTGATTTATAAGCATCCACATCTGAGTATACCTCAGATTCTAATGCAGTAACAAGAGACTTAAGATTTTTGACGATGAGTTTAAGTCTTTCTCTATCCATCTATTTAGAATTATAGATGCGATAAGTATAGCATAAAAAAAGAGGGGCAGCAACCCCTCTTGGAATATTATTTGAGGATGTAGCTACAGATCCTCTTGCATGAACTTTGATTTAATGAATCGCACTCGATTAAACATTCAAAGTAATCGTTGAGTTTTTGATTTTCTACCTCCAGTTCATCTAGTGTAGTCTCAAAATGTCGCCACTCATCTAATTGTGAGCGTGATAGTAGATTGTGCATTGGTCGCCCTCATACAATGAACCATGATATAGAGGAGGGTAAGGGTTCATTTTTTCACCTCGCATAATTCTACTACTATCTAGTAAGATTGTCAGCAAATTCTAACGAAATCAATATGACATATAACAACTCTTATCTTTTGTATACTAGACTACACAAAGTATGTAAAGATAAAAAAAAGAGGGCGTCAGTGTGATGCCCTCCTGTTATATGCTGGTAAAGAATACTTTGTATCTAACCAGTCTGTCAAATGAATACGATAGCAGGACCAGTATGTTACTCCTCTATACTTGAGTTGATAACATGCTGGCGGTCTGCTGTCTTTGTCCATATCATCATAATGATATGTGTAGTTGTTCATTTGTTGTATACGTGACCTCTATAGCAGTACGTGCCATGGGTCTCTTCGATCTTCTCGCAATTCACATTATACTCAACGCCGCGATAAGCAGTGTGAGAAATCTGTGCATCGTGGAGTGCAGATGCTTTGTTGATCTGCTTCTTGATCAAAAGAAGTGTGTTCATTGTAGGTGCTCCTGAAATACTAGGGGTTTTTAATCCCGTTCCTTCAGTCGTTTGCGTCCCAATAGAATTCACATTCTGGTACAGAATCCTTTACGGTATCTACCAACTCTACGACCACTTTTGGTGGAAGTTCTGATCTGTTTTTTCTGATCCTGAAGATTAATGCATCAGCATCAGAACACATCATATTAGAGTACAAAAGAAATTCAAACATGGGATGAACGCTCCGTTCCGCGACTTACTTGCGTCTTATGTCAACGTCTGATTATCACATTGACCTTCTACTTTAGATCTAAAGTAACCTATTAGATTATATTTAGATCTACGATCCAAATTGTCATCCATAAGGATTTCAATTCGTTTCTGGAGGAACCTTTCACATGACATGTGCCACCCGTAGGGGGAACCGTCTTGATGATGGACTAAGGTCAATGCCAGCAAAGTGCTGAGCATAAGATGAACGTATGGTAATTGTACCAATACTATCTATACTTTGTCAAGTGTATCATACGATACAGTTTAGTTACCTGACAAATAGAATGCGTCTCCTTTGGCGCGACACACACGTTTGACTTGTGCATCATACGTTGGAGGATTATCTGTAATTAAATTCTTTGCAAAGTTCCATGCTTCTTTGAAACGACGGAACTTATACACTTCATCATATGTTTTTGCAGACACTAGGACACCATCGCTTCTCCACAGTTTCATTGTCAACCACACATTAGGGTTGGACAATTTGCGGTAGAAGATAACCCAATCTCCTTTCTGATCTGCGCTCATTTCTTTTTACCTTTGGGATCGTTCCATAGTTTAGGATTAATTTTGCCGTCAGTTTGTTTCATGCTGACTACGCTCCTGTATTTATCCCAGTAGTAGTCAAAGATGTCTACTTTCTTGGGAGCAACAGCAATGTCATATTGAATACCTGTTCCACTCTCATATCCTATGAGGTATGCTGTATATGGTAGTGAGGTATCTTTTGCTAGGTCTGGGTCACATTGTTCATGGATAATTTTAATCTTCATACATACTCAACTACGATTTCCCCATTCAATAGCAGGAAAGGCTTCCTCTACACATTGGCGTGTAATCTTCCAGCGTTTGCCGATCTTCCTGTCTTTCATAAGACATAATACCTCAGCTTCGCCTTTATGTAAACCCTCTAACAGTTGAATGAACAAACTTTCGCGTCTTGTCTGAGAGATATTAGCACCACCTTTAAAGAAGAGATAGAGTTTACGATACTCATGTACTAGTTTCGTGTGCTCTGTCTCTTCAGGTGCATCGTTCTCTTTGTATGGTACTTCACCTTCAGGTAGCATAGAAATTACACTCTCGTCGAAGTTTGCAATCAGAATTTGTCTGAGTGCTGGAGAGTTATATTCCTGTAGAAGTTTAATCTTCTGTGCTTTTGTTTTAGCATTGCTAACTTTCTGTAGCACTTCATTCAGTAATAATTGCATGACTATTTGATAGCGTAAGTATATTTATTCCTCTTCGTATTCGTCCTCATCGATAAAGCGAACCGAAAGTAATTCTTCATTGATCCATTGACCTTCAGAGTTTAACATCTCTGGGTGTACATTCTCTTCTTCTGCCGCATACATGTACTCGTGAAGTTTTTCATTAACTGTCCAACCAGCAAAGACACCAACACATAGAAAGATAAATGACGCTGTTGCCGATAGATAGACGAATAAAGTTTCAGTCATTGTTCAACTCCGAACTAATTTGTTTCCTTTTCCCACCAAAATTCTAAGTTGAAGTAGACTTTTCTCTTTAGGAGGGTGAATAATTTGGTAATTGCGAAACCTTTTGAAGGTTTCTCTTCCTTCTTTTCCTTCTTCTTAGCCCTCCTAAGCATGAGCTCTATGCCTCTATTTATTTTAAGTTCTCTCATTTTTTCTTAGAGGTAACCATACCTTTTTGTAAAAAGATTTTTGCTGTGTCTACGAGACCGCCCACATACTCACCATCAATAATTACATATGGAAATCCAGTAGCGTCTGGATGTTCTTCACGAAACTTGGTATGATCTTCTGGAGTGTTTGGAATGTCTGTAATGTCTGCTTCAATTCCTGCTCTATCAAATAGTTCTTTTAATTGTTTGCAGTAGAAACATCCTGGGGTTGAATATGCTTTTATATCCATGAAAAAAGGGTCATGATCGACCCTTAGTATATCATGTCTTTTTATTTTTTACAACCTCGGATGGTGGTTTCCAATCTTTAGGTGGTCTGAACAAGTTAGGGAAAGTATCCATGATAATTTCCCTTAACTTATGTGGTGTTTTATCAGAGAGCATTGCCTCGTGGAAGAACTTCTTCAGGGAATACAAAGTTCTCATGAGGTTGGTCAATGCCTGCCATCCAAGAACGCATACCTTCATTCAAAAGGATGTTCTTTGTGTAGAAAGTCTCAAACTCAGGATCTTCTGCTGCTCTCAGTTCTTGAGAAACAAAATCGTAAGCACGGAGATTGAGGGCAAGACCAATAATGCCAATGGATGAAGTCCAGAGACCCATAACAGGAACAAACAACATAAAGAAATGAAGCCACCTTTTGTTGCTAAACGCGATCCCGAAAATCTGCGACCAAAAACGGTTCGCTGTAACCATTGAGTAGGTTTCCTCTTCTTGTGTGCTATCGAATGCCTTGAATGTGTTTGCATCTTCTCCATCTTGGTACAGTGTGTTCTCTACTGTAACACCATGGATCGCAGAAAGCAATGCCCCACCTAGGATACCTGCTACACCCATCATGTGAAAGGGGTTGAGTGTCCAGTTGTGAAATCCTTGTAGAAAAAGTAGGAATCTGAAGATTGCCGACACGCCAAAGGACGGCGCAAAGAACCAACTCGATTGTCCGAGAGGGTAGATGAGAAATACACTAACAAATACGGCAACAGGACCTGAAAAAGCAATCGCATTGTACGGACGAATTCCTACGAGACGACTAATCTCAAATTGACGGAGCATGAACCCTATAAGGGCAAAGCATCCGTGGAGCGCCACAAAAGCCCAGAGTCCCCCAAGTTGGACCCAGCGGACGAAATCTCCCTGAGACTCAGGACCCCAAAGTAGAAGAAGAGAATGACCCATAGCGTCAGCAGGAGTTGACACTGCTGCTGTAAGAAAATTAGCGCCCTCAAGGTAGGAAGACGCCAACCCATGGGTGTACCATGACGTAACAAACGTCGTGCCAGTAAGCCACCCACCAATTGCAAGATAAGCAGTGGGAAAAAGAAGTAGTCCAGACCAACCCACAAAGACAAAGCGATCTCGTTTAAGCCAGTCATCCAGGATGTCAAACCATTCCCTCCTCGGTTGTTGAAGTGTTGATGCTACCATTTGTATTTACCTATAAAAACTAAAAAAGGGGGTCGTAGTGACCCCCAATTGTGTGTATTGTCTAACAGATCAACCGATGGCGGGTGCCGTTAGAGCGACAGGAGTGCTCTCAGCAGCAGCAAGGTCGAGAGGGAAGTTGTGAGCGTTACGCTCGTGCATAACTTCCATACCAAGACCAGCACGGTTAAGAACGTCTGCCCAAGTAGGAATAACTTTATCCTGACTATCAACGATAGACTGGTTGAAGTTGAAACCATTCAGGTTGAATGCCATGGTGCTAACACCAAGTGCAGTGAACCAGATACCGACAACAGGCCATGCTGCCAGGAAGAAGTGAAGCGAACGAGAGTTGTTGAACGATGCATACTGGAAGATCAAACGACCGAAGTATCCATGAGCAGCAACGATGTTGTAGGTCTCTTCTTCTTGTCCAAACTTGTAACCATAGTTCTGACTTTCAGTTTCAGTTGTCTCGCGGACAAGCGAGGAAGTAACAAGACTTCCATGCATAGCAGAGAAAAGAGATCCACCGAATACCCCAGCAACACCGAGCATGTGGAACGGATGCATAAGGATGTTGTGCTCTGCTTGGAACACAAACATATAGTTAAAAGTACCAGAGATACCAAGAGGCATACCATCAGAGAAACTCCCTTGACCGAAAGGATA
>Ga0213860_10001205_pt1 | contig 10474 bp, 9 predicted proteins | sample PICome_3_FD_160118 | JGI IMG/M metagenome (GOLD analysis project Ga0213860, IMG submission 160118) | Coastal seawater microbial communities near Pivers Island, North Carolina, United States - PICO550 | ecosystem: Environmental > Aquatic > Marine > Coastal | place: USA: North Carolina | collected...
CAAAGCCGACGCAAGTGCGTCGGGAAGCCCCACAGTCTCCAGTGAGTAACGGTCTGCGGCTGTCTCGTTCATTCGTGACAGCGTATTGTTGAAAGGTTGCACTAGGGACATGAGTACGCCAACAAGCAAAATCAGCACTGGGAGGCTGGTGGGATTCTTGACGTCTTCGCTCGCTCGGAAAAATCGAGCAACAGGCACGAAGAGCTTATCGGCCACTAAGAATGCGATCACAATTTGCAGGCTTAGAAGTAGCACGACCCACCACACATGTCCCGAGACATAGTGACCTATTTCATGACCAGTGACTGCTTTTACTTCGTCAAGGTCGGCCTCCTTTAAAGCGACGTCAGAGATCGCGATACGTGCTGAGGAGCCAATACCGGCGACATTAGCTGTGAAGTTATTAGACTGCCGAGAGCCGTCGTACATAAAGATACGGTTGGTTGGAATGTCGGCCTCGATTGCGAGTGTCTCTATTGCAGATTTAACTTCACCTTCGGGCACCGGAACGTAGTCGTTGAAGAGTGGCTGTATTACGGATGGGCCCAGCAGCATCATGAGCGCGATAAAACTAGCTGTGACACCGCCAAACCAGGCCCACCACAGCTGCCCCGCCTTTTTAATTACCAAGTAAAACACTGCTAGGAGTAAGCCCAGCATTATGGCGTTGATTGCAAGCCCTATAGCGGACTGGCTCAGAAAGTCTCCGAGCGGCTGCGACGTCATATCGTAGGAAGTTTGTCTGTACCAGCCGGTGTAGATTGTCCACGGCAGTTCAATGATTGCCGAGATCACAATGAATGAGGCACTAATTTGAAACGAGCGACTGAAAAGACTCTTGTTCACCAGCTTGTTGCTCAGTCGGGTCAATAATCCACTGCGGATGATCAGCCAGGTTGATACGATAGCCACTAATAACGACCAAAGCATTAGCCATTGATTACCTGATGTATACGCCGATGCTTGAGCTAATGCCTCTTCCCCCAGCCCGTCAATGTAGGCTTGCGTAGCCAGTTCAGCGTTAAAATTCATGGCGATTCTCCCTTATTATTGTTGTTCAGACCCTGCTAGTACGTTCCGCATAATCCCAGCAAGCCACGAGGCGGCCCACTGCGTATGCGTTCTAGCAACGTATTTTTAGTTTCCATTGCGGTAGATCAAGAGGTCAAGAGTGAAAGGACTCGAAGTCAGAGTGGGGAAGATCGCGGGAAAGCGACTCGAAGCTGAAGGCTGGCATGCTGACCTGGTCGATGGACTAATTGGCGCATCGGGCGGTCCAAAGTGGCTCATTTTGGGTCGACTCGACCGAGTGATTATTGGTGAGTTGCTCGCGGGGCGAAGTCGGCCCCTTGATGCTGTAGGGTCGTCTATTGGCTCATGGCGCCATGCCGCGATGGCGCAGCCTGACCCCATTCAAGCCTACGAACGGTTCGAGCAAGCCTACCTCACGCAACACTACGCGTCGGCTAAACCAACGGTTCCGGAGATCACCGAGGTTGCCCTATGGCTGATGAAAACGCTGCTCGGTGATGATGGTGAGCGTCACGTAGCCGAACACTCGTGGTTCCGTTCTCATATTGTGACCGCGCGCGGGCGGGGTCTTAACGGTCGACAGCCCGGTAAGCGCCTTATTGCGGGTATGGGAATGGCCGCATTGGGAAATGCGGTCAGTCGTGGAACGCTTCCCGCTTCATTTCAACGTGTTGTGTTCGCTTCAAACAGCGCCGAGCCACTCACGCCACTGTTTGATGGGTTTAGCACGCGGTACATCGACCTCGCGGAGAACAATGTCTTCAATGCTTTGATGGCGAGTGGTGCGATTCCCTACGTATTTGAGGGCGTGTACGACATTGAGGGTGCGGGTAAGGGTGCTTTCTGGGATGGCGGTATTATCGATTACCACTTTGACCTGAAGCGATTACCTGGGGATCAGGTTTGGCTCTATCCACACTTTAACAGCCGCACCACCGTGGGATGGTTTGATAAGTTTTTGCCCTGGCGTGCTGACCAGCAGATGTCGGCCGACCAGCTTATCATGATCTGTCCCAGTGATGAGTTTTTGGCGCAGCTACCGTTTGGGAAAATCCCCGATCGCCGCGATTTTGGGAAGATCCCCGAGCGTCTTCGAGAAACCTATTGGCGACATTGCGTCAAAGAGTCACAACGACTGGCTGATGAGTTCCATGAACTCATTAATGGCTCTGACCCGCTGGATGGTGCTATTCGGCTTTAGTCATCAAAGCTTCCGTGCCGACCGGCTCCGCTACTGAAACGTGCCGCTCCAGTCACGGCTTCGGTGGTTGCCACATCATAGCCACCTGCGCCTTCTTGAATTAGTGCCTCGTCTACATCAAGACTCCACTGTGCAATGGCTGAACGCCGATCAGCGCGCATGCACATCTCTGGGAATCCTGCGATCTCGTCGGCAAGTCGTAAAGCGGCTGTGAGCGCGTCGGTATCGGTTACCAAACGGTTGGCTAGCCCTATTTCAAAGGCCTCTCGAGCTTCCACAGGGCGCCCCGTTAGAATCATATCCATCGCGCGGCTATGGCCAATCAGACGAGGTAGTCGGACCGTGCCTCCGTCAACCAGTGGCACACCCCAACGGCGACAAAACACGCCGAAGACAGCGGTAGCATCAGCAACACGAAGGTCGCACCAACAGGCAAGCTCGAGACCTCCCGCCACTGCATGCCCTGACACGGCCGCAATAACGGGCTTATCGAGCTGTAGCCGCGTGGGTCCCATCGGGCCATCCGCAGTGCCTGTGGTTTCAATATGATTCGCTTGAGGCGATCCAATGGCTTTGAGATCAGCACCCGCACAAAAAGTGCCGCCCGCGCCTGTTAGCACTGCGACTTTGAGATCATCGCGTGCTTCGAACGTTTTAAAAGCCTCGAGCAAGTTGCCCGCTGTGGCGCCGTCCACGGCATTGCGAGACTCGATGCGATTGATAGTCACAACAAAGACATGCCCACGCTCTTCGGTCAGTACCAGTGGCTTATCGCTCATCAGCTAGGGCTCTAAGGAGGTGTGATTCGTTATTCTTTGTTTTTTCATACACCAGTCGACCGTTGGACACGGTGAGATCAACCTCGATGCTGTGTATGGCATACGGATCGCTCAAATAGGGGTCGCGGTCGAGCACTACAAGGTCGGCTTTCTTTCCGGGCTCCAAAGTGCCAATCATGTCTTCCATCCGAATTTGCCATGCAGCATCGACCGTGTGCGCGCGAATGGCCTGGTCGACGCTGAGTCGTTCGTTAGCGCGTGCTTGTACTGGGTAATCCTTATCGCCCGCTCGCTGGCGCGTGACTGCCATTTCAATGTTAAACATTGGATTTAACGCATCCTTGCCAATCCACGACACGGGATAGTCGCTACCCAATGTCACGCGACCGCCATTGCGCTGGATGGATGCAAGGGGATAGAGCTGCTCGAACCGCTCGGGCCCCAAAAACTCCATGGCAATCTCGTCATACTCAAACCAGGTTGGCGTGGTCTGGGCAATTACGCCGAGTTGGCCAAATCGTTCGATGTCTGCCTCATCTACCACTTCAATATGGCAAATAGTTGCTCGCACATCCGATGACGGATGCGCTGTCTGGCCCGCCTCGATCGCATCCAATGCTGTTCTGACAGCGCCATCGCCAATGGCATGAAGGTGGAGATCAAAGCCGAGGCTGTAGGCTTCATACACCGCGTTGAATACTTGCTCATCAGGTAATAAAGGCGATGCTTCATGACCCTCTGGGGCAATGTAAGGCGCGAGCGTCACTGCCGTCTTAGCCTCAACCGTGCCATCAAGCGAGAGTTTTAAGGTGGTCATTGAGAAAAGCTCGTGCCGGTACGCCTCACGCAGTTCATACAGCTTCGCGTGCGCGGTTTTGAGGTCTTTGGGCTTGTTGATGTACAGCGAACCGACCAGTCGGAGCGGTAAGGTGTTCGCTTGCGCGAGCTCATCGGCCACCTTCATCCCATATGTACCCGTATCGATCATTCCGGCATCAAAAGCTGCGGTTAAGCCCACAGCGGCCATATCGGAAAAAAACTGAGGGGCCCGTTCTCTCAAGGTGCTCTCGCTGACCACGCCCAAGGCATCGGTGACTGGGTCAATGGCAGCGCCTTCAACCAGCCACCCGGTTGGGTTGCCGAGCATATCGCGCTGAAAGAAGTGGGCGCCCGGTACCGGATCTGGCGTATCCGCAGTGATGTTCGCGGCACGAAGGGCGAGTGAATTGGCCCAAGCTGTGTGGCCTCCTTCATCAATGATGAGCGCGGGTCTGTCTGGGACCACGGCGTCGAGTTGGGCTGCGGTCGGGCCGTCTATGCCAAAGGCGCGGGCTAAAAAGCCAGAGCCTAAAACCGGGTTTTGCTCGGGATATTGCTTTGCATGTGCGGCGATGGCTTCCAAGACCTCTTCGGCGCTTTGTCCCGGTGAGAGCATGGCTCCGTTGAGGAGTGGCAAGGTGTCCATCGTGTGGATGTGTGTGTCGATGAACCCAGGAAAAACGACTCGCCCTTCGAGCTCAATGATGCGCGTCGCTTCGGTCATGAAGAGAGCAATATCACCCTCGCTGCCGATAGCAAGGATTTCATCGCCGGCGATGGCAATGGCGCTATGACGGTTCCCCTGGCTGTCCATCGAGTAGACAGTGCCGCCGCGCAACACGAGATCGGCGCCCACAAGGGATGCCGATGCTTGCTGAGCCAAAAAAAGAAGGCTGAAGAGGGTAAGACTTACGATGTTGCGCATTGATTGTTCCGATTGGCTCTCAATGCGCTGAGTCTACTCCGGGGAGCGTTTTCTCGCATACGCTATTGCGTACTGTACTTTCTTACTTAATTCGCAAACTGCTTCAGCACATTCTCGATGGTGACCGTTTTAAGCACATTGCCTTGCTCATCTAGCATTTGCGTCAAACGGCCATCGGGCGAATAAAGATTGAACAGGATGGTGGCGCCTTCGGGGCCACCGCGCTCCATATGCACATCGCCTTCTGGCATGTGTGAGTAACTGCCGGCATGTCGGGTGACCTTGGAGACTTCAACACCGTCCTCAAAGGTTACGACCTCGAGGGAGCCCTGCAATACGGTGGATCTCACCTCACAGAGGTGACGATGGAAATGACAGTACTTACCTGGCTCCCAGCGATAGACTAGATCGATGTGGCCTCGCCCATCATGACCAAGTAACGCACCGCCATAGCCGATGGGATAATTAAATCGATCATCCGGACCGTAGTCTTGCCAAGACAACTTGGAATTATCTAAAAGATCTACTTTCATGTTGTGCTCTCCAAACTGACTGTGACGTTATACGCCGTAATTCGGCCGATACCAAGCTTCGAAAACATCTGACTCGTGGCTGTCTTCCGCTTATTATTCTGCGGCGAGATATTAACTAGCTTCAGAAAATAGGCATAATGAGGGGTGATCGAGTTGCCATCCTTCTGCGTTTATCTCAGTCCATAGACAGCCTACAAACTTATCGCTGAAATCATGTTTGACCGCGCCATTGTTCGTAATGCCAAGACAGATAGTTGGTTAGTGTATGAACACTGCCAGGATGTTCTGGTGGCCGCGGAGCACAGCGCTGTCTTATCGGTTTTGAATGAGGCCGAGGAACGCAGTGTTAGAGAAGGTCTTTACGCTGTGGGCTATGTTGCCTATGAGGCAAGTCACGCCTTCGATCGCAAGTTTCCAAAACGTGATATTGATGTGCCTCTCGTATGTTTTGCCTTGTTCGCCGCCGAGACGTCCATCACATCCCTCACAGACCTCTACGCACCTCACGAACGAATCAATGCTGACTGGCAGCTTTTAGAGTCGCGGGAGTCCTTCGAGTCCAAGGTCGATCGCATTAAATCGATGATTGGCGCGGGAGAGGTTTACCAGATCAATCTCACGTCACGTATGTCGAATAAGGGGCAGGTGACCCTCGCGGATTTTGCTCGCTGGTCACAAGACATGCCGCATGCTGTTTTTATGAGTGGACCCGAGGTGGCGGTTTGCTCCGCCTCGCCCGAGCTGTTTTTCGAGCGTGAAGAGGGTGTGGTGTGGAGTAAACCCATGAAGGGCACTGTAGGGCGCAAACCCGAAACCCTTGCCGATGAAGCCAACGCATACTGGCTACAGACTTCGATAAAGAACCGAGCTGAGAACGTCATGATCACCGATATGGTGCGCAATGACCTTGCGCGCTTGTCGTCCACTGGCAAGGTGTCTGTCGATGAGCTGTTTGAGGTCGAGCGCTACCCCAGTGTTTGGCAGATGACATCAACGGTTAAAACCGAGGTTTCAGCTAGTATCGCCGATATCTTTACGGCCCTGTTTCCGGCGGCGTCGATCACGGGTGCACCAAAGCACGCGGCAGTCGATGTCATCGATGGGCTAGAAGACAGCCCGCGCGAACTTTACACCGGTGCGCTTGGTATCATTAAGCCCTCCGGGTTTGCCAGTTTTAACGTTGCGATAAGAACGGCGTGGAGTGACTCGCGTAGCGGCGAGAGCCGGTTTGGTGTGGGCTGTGGCATTGTCTGGGATTCAAACCCCAGTGACGAGTTCGAAGAGCTGCAGACCAAAGCGCGCATCCTGAAGCAGCCCGATCCGGGTTTTCATTTGTTTGAAACCATGGGTGTCAGCCAAGGCAAGATTACGCGCCTTCCGCGTCATTTGTTACGGCTCGAAAATTCAGCGCGGTACTGGTCCTTTGTGTTTGATAGACAGGCTGCTGAGTCATACCTCAACGAGCTAATGAGCTCTATCGACAGCGCCAAACATTGGCGTTTGCAGCTGCAACTCAATCGATGCGGTGCTCTGAGCCATACCCTTCATCCTTTTGTCCCAGACGAGGCGGTTACCAACGGTAAATGCCTACCTCTATCGGTCTCATCGACACCGGTTGACTCTACGGACTCCTTCTTGATTCATAAAACGAGTCGCCGAGAGGCCTATGATCGCGCGGTCGCTGAAGTACCCGAGGGTGTATCGCCACTTCTGGTGAATGAGTTGGGACATGTCACTGAGAGTGCGATTGCTAATGTCGTGTATCAGATGGGCGGTCGTTTATTCACACCGCCACTTACCGACGGCCTGCTGCCTGGCGTATTACGCGAAGAGTTAATCGATGAAGGCTCGGTGTCTGAACGGTCACTGCCCGTGTCGGATCTCGAGAAGGTAGAGTCATGGTGGTTAATCAACTCTTTGCGAGGATGGCGTCGCTGCGAGCTTACGCAGTCGTGATTTTTTCGAGGGCGAACCCGAACACAGTCCAGACGACAGAGGTATCGCTTCTTTCAGCGTCTTAACATCACGTCATGGCAGCCCCGAAGCACACATTGACCGAATCAGAGGTTTCCCGCGTCGTTGAAATGGCGTGGGAGGACCGAACGCCATTTGAGGTTATCGAAGCAACCTTCGGCTTGAGCGAGTCTGAGACCATCAAGCTCATGCGTCGTGAGATGAAAGCGAGCTCATTTCGGGTTTGGCGTAAGCGGGTCACGGGCCGCGTCACCAAGCACCGCAAGTTGCGAGGTTTCGATGTCGGGCGTGGCTACTGTCCCACGCAATACAAACGGTAGGAGGGATCCATGCTGGAGTTCGCAAATGCGCTGGTCTTAATGCTGTTGGGCGCTATGCTGTTTTTCCCCTCGGTTGTGGCACCAGTGGTTTTCACCTCGCTGCCCGAGGCGCAAGCCGGTGTGTTTTTACGTTCGATGTTTCCCCGCTATTACGGCTTTATGATCGCTCTTAGTCTCATTGCTGCTTTGCTGTTCTTAATGGCCAGTGACGAGTCTGCTTACCTAGCGACTATCGCTTGTGTGTTTGTAGGTGTATCGACGCTCTGCGTAAGGCATTGGTTATTGCCGCGCATCAATGCGGCGCGCGACGCGCAACTGGCAGGCGATGCTGAAGCAGGTCGCCGTTTCGATCGGGACCACAAGCTATCGGTCGGCATCAATACGCTGCAGCTGGGGTTTTTGGCTGGAACTCAGTTCGTTTAGCAGTGGTTACCAAAAACCCTTCTCACCGGAGTTCAAGTCTTGACGCAAATCAGCTTACCTGCTGGACAGAGTAAGTGTTTATTGGCCTACTTACGTTCTCATTTTCACAATAACAATACGGGGCTATCCATGAGTAAAATTATCGAATTTGTCTTTGATTTTGGAAGTCCAAACGCCTATCTGTCTTACTTCACCGTAAAAGATGTAGCTGAGCGAACCGGCGCCCAGCTCAAGATCACGCCTTGCTTACTGGGCGGTATTTTTAAGTCGACCAACAACCAGCCGCCCATGATGAATTTCGCAGGTGTCGCTGGGAAAAATGCGATGTTCATGCGCGAAATCGAGCGCTATTGCGATCGTCACGGACTGAACAAGTTCGTGATGAACCCCAACTTCCCGGTCAACACTCTACTGTTGATGAGAGCTTGCGTCGCTTATGGTCGTGACAATGATGTCGCGCCTTATATCGAGGCTGGCGTCAGAATGATGTGGGAAGACGGTCTGAAGATGGATGATCCTGAAGTATTTGTGAGCGCCTTCAATGCGGCCGGTTTTGATGGTCAAGCGTTGTTGGAGGCCACACAGGACCCGGAAGTAAAGGCTGAACTCATGGCGAACACGCAAGGCGCTGTTGATAGAGGCGTCTTTGGAATTCCTGCTTTCTTTGTGGGCGACGAGCAATTCTTTGGTAAGGACCACATTGAAGAAATGGAGTGGTGGCTAAATCACAGGGTTTAAATTCCAATTTGGCTCCCGAGAGGGTAGGGAATAGAGAGGCTCAAAGAGAGCAGAGCCTCTCTAGGCGATTACCCGCTACATGGCTGAATTCGTGTTAACGCACCTAACTATCTGATCCATCACAATCTTCCGATCAAGTTTTGCTGCGGCTGTGTAAAAGTCCGCACCCATGTCGGTAGAACTCATTAGATCAAAGAATTTGCCTAGCTCTCCAGAGCTTGGGGCATCAAAGTGCACGAGTACATCTGCAATGTAAGCAACAGTCCCATTTGCCCCACTAAACAGTGGACCTGCGCCCATGGGGGTATAGGCAGAGAAGGCCACATCGAGGCCTTTTTTCTTACCTGTGGTTTCCATGACTTCCAGCGCCTCGAGGTAGGCACTCACGTCTTTTACTTGCACCGCAATGTTGCGCGCCGTCGCACTCGCAAGGCTTCTGGGATGGGGTCGTATGACTGTGTAGTGCACACTGCCCCTGAATTTAGAAGCAGCGCGATACTTTGCAACCGCTTCTTGATTCTTCGGGTCTACCAGCGCGTCTGATCCCGCCATTGCACTCTCCATATTGGGATAAAAAGCGTAGGTCCATCCTCTTCCCTGTTCAGTCATCCCCGTACTATTGAAGCACACCCCGCGTTGCGCTGCGCCAGTAGCTTTAAAAAGGGTGTCGTCAGATTTAAGTAACGCTAAGTAGGCGGCTGGATCATCAGTTTGAAAGAAGATGCTTCCGCCAGCTGGGTCTGGCTCTTTTTCATGATGCCCTGCTGTAACGGCAGATGTGGCGAGTATGAAACTGAGTAATAACCACGAGTATGCTTTCATTTTTTTGTCCTCTGTTGTTGTAAGGCAATGTACCTGTCAAAAGCTTAGATCATGCTTTAGACATTACCAGGAAAACTCCAAATTCGAGCGAGACGCTTGGGTGCGTTGATCTCCTTCCACAGCCTATCCTTATTTGCTTGACCAAGACCAGTGGTCGGGTATGGTGGTTCGGTCGTAGACAGTTGCAACAAAGATGTCAAAGTGAAACCAAAGTCTATTAACAATCGCGTGACCCAGATGACTGGGGTGGATTATCCCATTTTGCAGGCCCCGATGGGTTGGATTGCCAGAGCACAGCTCGCGTCCGCTGTATCGAACTCTGGTGCTATGGGCGTCATCGAAACATCCTCTGGGGAATTCGATGCCATTCAGAACGAAGTGCGAAAGATGCATGAGCTGACGGATAAGCCCTTTGGTATGAACGTGGCGCTTGCGTTTGTTAAAGGGACGAACGTGATTGATTTCGTTATCGAGCAAGGCATTAAGTTCGTCACTACATCCTCGGGTAGTCCTGATCTCTGTACGAAGGTCTTCCAGGAGGCAGGTATCAAAGTCTTCCATGTCGTCCCTACACTGGGCATGGCGCTCAAAGCCTTGGATGCAGGCGTTGATGGTCTTGTGGTTGAAGGCGGTGAAGGCGGTGGTTTTAAAAATCCGCGGCCGGTCTCGACCATGGTGTTGTTGCCACTTATAAGAGAGCGCACGGATGTGCCGATCATTGCCGCCGGTGGTATTTGCGATGGGCCGACTATGGCGGCCGCGTTTGCGATGGGTGCCGAGGGTGTGCAGCTAGGCACGGCCATGTTGAGCTGTTCCGATTCACCGGTTCATCAGAACTGGAAAAACGCTATTTACGAGGGCAAGGAGACAGACACTGTTTTCTTGAACCAGCAAGGCAGGCCCGCACT
>Ga0213860_10001206_pt1 | contig 10469 bp, 10 predicted proteins | sample PICome_3_FD_160118 | JGI IMG/M metagenome (GOLD analysis project Ga0213860, IMG submission 160118) | Coastal seawater microbial communities near Pivers Island, North Carolina, United States - PICO550 | ecosystem: Environmental > Aquatic > Marine > Coastal | place: USA: North Carolina...
GACTCCAGAACTTCTTGACAATCCTGCAGTTCCCTATTCTGACATTAACGCAAAGAGAAGCGTTAATGGATTGCTGAGTCTTCTTTAAATATTCTCGAAAGCAACTTTTTGACCAGTTGCTGAATCAAACTGAGAGGATTCTTGATATTGCAAGAAATCTCTTACTTCCCCAACGAACGATGACAGGTATTCTTTTCTGAGTACCCTAATCGTTCGTTTTTCATTATTTTTTCTTACTTCCACCAACCAGTTAGATACTGCTACTGTTGGGTTGATTGTTAGACCAGGGTTTTCTGGATCTGGGATTCTAAATGTAGAGTCTACAACTTGTCCAGCAGGTAACAACAGTCTACCTTTGCTATCTTTAATCTCTTTTGTCTCGTAGTGACGGGTTGCGTTTAAATCTTCTTCGTACTTATCTGCCGCATAATCATAGAGCAGTCTAGTAGAAAGAGGCCATTCATCTCTGGCATTGATGATATTTGCAGTCAGAAGAACCACCCAGTCATAGTTTGGATCGCCATATAGTTTCAGAGCAACATTATCAGGTCTCTCTCCTTCCTCAATACTATATTTTGTAAAATTTGTAGTAAACTGTGCAGCAGAATCTTTGATCTTCATTCTCATGAAGAGATTCTTTGCTTCCACATATTGTTTTTTTCTCCCGCCTGTTTGAACAGGATTGATGTATTGGAAGTTTGGTAAGAAACTGAAGTATGAAACGCTAGCCATTAGAAACCTACATCGTCGAAGTCGTCGCCATAATCTTCAGCATAAATGGGTTCAAGTTCAGTAAATGATAAGTTCAATTTGTAATGGACTGGTGTGCCATCTTCATATGTGGCGTGCATACCAGATCCAGTGTAATCAACACCAACACTCGTTAGAGCACAGATCTTAAATTTATTTAGAAACCTTTGGTCACCAATTCCTTTCTTATAGGTTAGTCTAAAAACATCTGGTGCCTGCAAGAAAGCATTTTGTGTTCCCTTCTTGGGTGCTGCTGCTTTCTTGAATGTTTTGATAATTTGTAATACTATCTCAGATTCTTTTTCGTTTCTAGGAACAAAATCAAAGTTAAATCCAAAGGGTCTGATAGAGACGCCGTTGAATAGAAGTTCGACATTCTGGTTTACAATTTGCCCAGACTGTCTTCCCAAAACATCATTCAGTCCAATATTTGTTCCTGCAATTGCATTGACGATGCTCAGTTGTGCTTTACTCTTAAAGTAATTACGCATCAAATCAATGCCCATTCCTCCACCAGTTATACCTTTCAGTTGTTCATCAGCAAAGTTTTCAGCGACAGCGGCAGGGTTACCAACTCTTCCAGTCACAGCATCTACTGCTAAACCTGCTGCTTTTAGACCAGAACCAGCAAGAGCAGATAATCTAGACTCGCCCCATCCAGTTCTATTGACTGCTGCAATAGAGTTGGGCATTGGCAAAACAATGCTTTGTTTTGTTGTAGTTCCTCTTAGTTGATTTGCTAAACTATCTGCTGCTTGTGATGTTGCTTGGTTGGCACTTCCAGCACCAGCAAAAGAAGGGACTCCGCCAGGTTCATACTTCAAAACCTCGACGAACATATAGTCCGTTGTGGAGTCAATGACATCCAGAGGATATCTCAGTAACTTTGGAGGTTTAGCCATCCTTTTTATTTGCTATTTAGGCAGAGATTCTGAATTTGGCATATGATAATGATCGTGCATCCTCAACCTCATCTGGATACACTTCATGTAGTTGTCCGATCACTTCTTCCCAGGTATACTGCCTGGGCAATGCCCAATGAAAGTTAAATCCTGTAAATCCTGTTCTGGATACTCCAGTACATGCAATCAGTGGGAACTCATCATATTCAATATTAGGAGTTTTTGCTTGGTATATAAAGGTATAGAACTTTCCTGGTTCGGGGACTAATTCAGTATTTGTCAATACTGATATAAGTTCTTGCATAATATCGTCGGGTTGTTCAGTCCCGTCGAAATTATCTACAATACCTTGTAACCTGCTCATACACCTAAGTTGTCCTCTGTTAAGATCTTAAATTGAAGTAATCGGTCTTCACAATAGTCTTTAGCAGCCTTCCACTTTGCTTGGTTCTTGGCATACTCAGCAACTTCACGAATGTATGTTGGAGTACGCTTTTTCTGAACCTTGGGTTCAACACACTGCTTCTTTGGTTTCACTTCAATGATATATTTTTTGACACTCCCGTTAGATTCGCGAACTTTGATATAAAAATCGGGGAAGTATCTGTGGATTCTACCATCGAGAGGTGAACGATATGGGATAATGATTTCCTCACTACCCCACTCTAAAATGTTCTCGTTACGGTCGCAGTACACCATGAACTTTCGTTCCCACAAACTGCGATAAATAATGTTGCGATGGTCTCCTCGATATTTCTCAATATTGCTAGGTTGAAATCTCCCTTTATATGCCATTATAAACAGTTAACCTAAGGTATTTAGCGTGCCAAGAAGGAACTACCCTAGAAAGCAGCGCACTCAGGATATCAAATCGTTGTTCATGAATGTGGCAACGACCAATCATTTTGAGTTTGGAATTCGTGCTTTTCCAACAGAATTACTGCAATATGTGCAGTTAAGAGAACCTCTTCTCACAAGAAACTTTCTTGGCAGAGAGTTGGGGTTGATGTGTAAAGGTGCGGAAATTCCTGGTGCTACCTTTGCTACGGCACAGGTCAAGGGTAACTACATGGGCATTACTCAAAAGTATGCTCATACCAGAATCTTTACTGATACAACCTTGACATTCATGGTTGACTCTCAGTACAGAGTCATGAAGTTCTTTCAACTGTGGCAGGAGTATATCGCTAGTGGTGGTGAAGTAAGTAGAGATAAGAAAGCATACTATGCTAGGATGAAATATCCAGATAGTTACAAGTGTAGTCAGATGTTACTGTCAAAATTTGACAGAGATCATTTCCAGAAGATGGACTACACTTTCATTAATGCATTCCCAGTCAACCTTGTTCCTACATCAATAGATTATGGAACAAATAAAGTTCTTGAAATTGGGGTGACATTTGCCTATGATAGGTATGTTGTTGGTAGTATTAATAGTTTAGATACTCATTCAGAGCAGCAAGACGGAACTTCTCCATATAGCACTTTGAATGGTAACAATAACTTTATCAACCCATATCTCTTCTCTGGAGAAGTTGAATATGCCTCAAAGGTTGATCTCAAGTATGCCGATTTCAAACCCAATTACGGAGCTTATTCTGGGGACAACTCAGGTATTCAATTCGATTGGAAAAATGCACCCAATGTAGATTTCGGATACGGTACTAAATAATTTTACTGATTACTTATTATGCCTTTACCTAAGATTTCGACACCGACATTTGAGTTGGTCATTCCTTCTACTAAAAAGAAAATCAAATATCGTCCTTTCCTAGTCAAGGAAGAAAAAATCCTTGTGATGGCAATGGAAAGTGAGGATATGGAGCAGATTGCAAGAGCAATCAAAGATGTTCTTTCTAACTGCATTATTACTCGTGGTGTCAAAGTAGAGCAGTTATCTACCTTTGACATCGAATATTTGTTCCTGAATGTTCGTGGTAAGTCGGTGGGTGAGTCCGTCGATGTTATCGTGACATGCACAGACGACAACGAGACAAAGGTTCCCATTACTGTCTTCCTTGATGAGATCAAGGTGGTTGAAGATCCTGATCACAGCAAAGATATCAAGGTAGATGATACTTTGACACTGAGGATGAAGTATCCTTCTCTCAGTGAGTTCATTGACCAAAACTTTGGTGCTGGTGTAGATCTCAATGCTTCCTTCGATGTCATCGCTGCTTGTGTAGAGATGGTGTTCTCTGATGAAGAGACATGGGAAGCAAAAGACTATAGTAAGAAAGAATGGTTGGAGTTCATTGAGCAACTCAACTCTGCCCAATTCAAAGAGATTGAGGCATTCTTTAACACTATGCCCAAACTGTCTCATACAGTCAAGTTTGATAATCCGAACACTGGTGTAGAGAATGAGCTCGTACTTGAGGGTTTGGCATCTTTTTTCAGTTAGCGATGTTGCATGAGGATATTGTAGGTTACTACAAGATCAACTTCGCCCTCATGCAGCATCATAAATACTCCTTGAGTGATATTGAAAACATGATTCCGTGGGAACGGGACATCTACCTTAGTTTATTAGAACAGTATATTGAAGAACAGAATCTAAAAGCACAACAAGCTAATGGCATCTGACGAGTCTACATCTCTGGGTCAAGAAACCAAAATCGGTAAACTTGCAAGAATCGAGAGAAATACTCGTATCAAAGCAAATGAGACCGAGAAGAGGTCTATTGCCAATGCCAAGAAGATTACGATGCTCAAGAATATTCTTGGGTATAAGGATAAAGCGAGTGTAGGAGATAAGTTACCAGGCGGCACAAAAGATCAGCAGTCTGAGCAATACAGATCTATTAACAAGAACTTGATGTCTGTTAATAGAAATCTGATTGCTATTGCTGAACTTATTACTAAAGGTGCTCAGCAAGAGAAGAAAGACGACGATAGAGAGATCAAGAGCAAGAGAAAAGAAGCAGACGAGGCAAAGAAAGGAGATAAAGAGAACTTCATTGAGTCTGCACTTAAGAAGTCTCTCATCAAACCTATTGAGGCAGCGAAGAAGAAAGTCGGTGGACCTTTTGATCGTCTGATGAAGGCGATGAAAGCATTGTTCATGACATGGCTTGGTATCAAAGGTTTAGATGCTCTCAAGGCATGGCAAGAAGGTGACAATATAAAACTAGAAGAAATCAAGAATAATGTAATCAAAGGTCTTGCTATCGCAGGGGGAATTGCACTTGCTCTGAATGGTGGTATTGCTCTCGTTATTGGTGCGATCAAGGGAGTTATCGGTGCTTTACTTGTCGGTGTTCCAAAACTGATTGGAATCATGGCAACACCGCTAGCATTGAAAGCACTATTATTACTTGGCGGTGTAGGTTTGGCAGTTGCGGCAGGTTTGGCAGCAGTCAAGGGTGTAGAGTATGGTGCTAAACGCATCATGTACGGTGAGGATTTCTTTATTGGAGCACAAGAAGATGCGACTAAGAAATTGCTTGGTGCTGGATTGAGCACTAAAGGTGCTGTAACGGAGAGGCGTGGCAGTAGAGTATTCAGTACAAATAGAGCAAGAACCGAAGAACAAGAAAAGATCTTCCAAGAAGTTCAGGCAGAGAGAGAAAGACTTGGTACACTCCGTAATCAGTATCAAAAAGCAATCTCTGATTTAGAAACTCAGTACAATACACTGAGAGATAAGATCAAGACAGAAAATAGTGTGTCTGTTAGAAATGGTAGAGATACTAGATTAACTTCCAAAGGAAGTCAGATGCTAGAAGCAGCAGAACAAGAGTTTAATACCGCAAGACAACAATTGACAGTAGAATTTAGTGGTATCGTAAAAGAAGGTGGAACTTCTAACAGAGCAATGAGACCACCGAATCTTTATGAAAGAATTGATGCATGGTCTATTAGAACTTTTGGTGGTGGAAACAAAGAAGAGACTGGTGTTGAACCAACCACTCCTGCCATAGAACAACCCACAAAAGAAGAACCTAACCAACACTCACACATACCTCAGGCAGAGACATCTGCAGAGGGACAAAGAGCATCTGTTGATATGTCTTCAGCAGTTAGAGAGAGTCAGGCAACTGTAAGAGCAGAGGCAATCAAAACTGCGGCAGCAGTTTCTGCTGATACTGAGGCAGCACCTCAAGTCATTGTCAACCCAATTGCTCAGGAAACTGAGACACCTGAAGCTCCTGCTACTGATGCTGTTGGAACTGGGTATCCTACTAATATCGTAACTCAGAACCCCAACAATAAGTATATTGACTTCTCGATCCTGACTTATGGCGGGGTAGCATGAAACTAGCACCAACAAAGGACGAACTAAAGGTTGTTGACTTTGGTCTGCTTGCTATCAGGCAGACCACTCAAGGTATTAGAAAGTCTCTTGGTACAAGTATCAGAAAAAATGAGAGGAGAGATGATCTAAAAGAGACTTTAGATAGAAGAAGAATTGATGCTGCAACTAAAAGAGATGCTGAAAGAGTTGTAGAAGCAAAACAACCAGGCAACTTCTTAAAGGGTGGACTGAAGAAATCATATCAAGGTGCTAAAAATATCTTTGCTGGTCTTATGAAGGCAGCAGGATTCATTCTCATGGATTGGTTGCTGAAAAACCTTCCGAGAGTGATCGTAATTGTCAAAGAGGTAACTGATTTTGTAAGATCGTTTGTGGATATGATTACCACAGCATTTGGTAACTTTACAACAATGCTGAAAGAACTTGGTGATGTTGCTAGAACAACTTGGAAAATGTTCACTGATTTTGATTTCAGTGAAAAGAGAAGAGAAGAGTTGAAAAAAGAATTTGATGAGTTTGCAGCATCAGCAAATAAAATCAAGACTGACTTTGAAGGTGGTATCGGAGAAGTAAAAGAAAAGTTCAGTGATATGCTGACTCAGAGTGTTGATGAAATCAATGCTGAGAGAAAGAGATTGGGTATGGAACCCATGACTGAGGAAGAGCAGGCAAGAATCGTTGAGAAAATGCCTCAACTAGCATCTGCTAAAACTAGACTTGACAATAAAGAAATAACTCAGGAGCAATTTGATGCAGAGGTTGAGTCAATTATGCAGGAGACTTCTCCTGAAGTAGCACCATCTCCTGCTGCTACTACTTCTGCTGCATCAGTTACACCGACTGTTCCTTTACAGGCAGGTTTACCTGCTCTGCCACCTACAGGAACTGACCCTGTTTATGGTGCTGCTCAGATGTATGGTTATGATAGAGGTGGAAGAAAGCACGCTGGTCAAGACTTTGATGCTGGTCCGAATGACTTCTTCTACTCTAGAATCGGTGGCGAAGTCATGCGTGTTCTCCATGATCCTGGTGGATATGGTCACTATGTTGACATCTATAACCCACAGTTAGATGTAACTGAAAGAGTTGCTGAGGGTGATAGAACTTTGGTCAAAGTGGGTCAGAGAATTTCTCCTGGAACTCCCGTTCAACAGGGAACTCATCAAACTGGTGTATTCCACTATGAGATCAGAAAAGGTAAAGCAGAGACTTATGGTTTCTCTGGTACACACAATCCACTGACATTCCTGAACAATCTCAAGAGCAAACCACAGTTACAAAGCAATATTGAGTCTGGATCGGCACAAACAACTGCTGCTGCGATTCAACCAGCAGCAAAAGAAGTTGCAGTATTGAATGTTCCTGTTGAACTTCCTCCAAAAGCACCTCTAAATAGTGGGGGGAATAATGCTCAGGAAAGCAGTTCTTCTACCTCTACACCTAGATCAGACACTGTGGAGAGAGCAATGAGACTTAACGCCGCGTTCACCTGATGCAAATAACTGGACCTGCTGTATACGAAAAATTTACCATCACCTCGAAGGATAACAATAAAGAGGTGTCGATAATTGGTGGCATCACAGACTTTCAGTATTTTGAAGATTTACACTCTCCCAGCACTACTGCTATTGTTCAGGTAACCAATACTGGTAATACAATTGAGGGGCAAAGTTTATATAACGGATTACCTATTCGTGGAGGAGAAAGAGTTCACTTCAAAGTAAAAACTCCCGTTGATGCGTTGTCAGAGTCTGATGCCAAACTTGACTATGTGATGTATGTAGACACTATTAGTCATGTTGCCAATGATGGTCAAGTCGAATCATTTACACTTCATCTGGTCTCTAGAGAAGCAATTACTAATGAGCAGACAAGAGTCACCAGAAAATACCAAGGACAGACAATTGACAAAACTGTTGAACAGATTGTATCATTACTAGAACCATTATCGATTACCAAGTTTGAGAAGTGTCAGAATACAATACCAATTATTGGTAACATGAGGAAACCCTTTACAGTGGCAGTGATGCTTGCTGCAAAGGGAGTTCCTGTTGGTTCTAAAGATTCTTCCGCAGGATTTTTCTTTTGGCAAACTAGAGATGGGTTTAGATTTAAATCAGTAGATGGTCTAATCAAAGAAGCACTTGCTGCTAAATCATCTGCTCAGAGATATTATTTCAGACAAACTGTAGACGACCCATACAAAAATCCCAGCAGAGCTGCCACTCAAATCTTAGACTTTCAGGTAAACAAAGATAATAATGTTGTTGAAGGACTAAGTAAGGGTGAGAAGTCATCTTACAGAATATTCTTTAATCCATTAGATTTTACTATCACACAACCTCAGGATTCAGTATTTAAACCAGATTCTAAGATAAAATTGGGTGGTAATGAAACTGAACCAGCAGTTGCTGATCCAGAGAATATTCCAATCAATTACTTAGCACCTAGAATTGTTTCGGGAGTATTTAATGTGGGTGCTCTCGATGTTGGAGTATCTACTGCCGTTAATTACAATGGTTTCTATGACCTGTCACAAGCCTTCTGCAGGTATGGCACATTTTTCAGTATTGACTATACTATACTAGTCCCCTGCAATACAAATCTAACTGCAGGAGACCCTGTTTATCTAGAGTTTCCTAAGACATCTGAAGAAACTCCAGATGTTGACACTCAACAGAGTGGTCTATATATTATTAAAGAAATCACTCACAAGTTCTATCCCACAAAATCATATACTTCCATGAGAGTGGTGAGAGACACGCACGGAACCTAATCCAAGGAGTACCATGGAAAACATCGAAAAGCATATCGAAGAGGATAAAAAAATCCTCGAAGATCCAACAACAAACCCTCAAATGCGTAGACATATTGAGGGACAACTAGAGCAACTAGAACGCTATCAAAAAGAGCATCCCGAAGATCATCATGATCCTACGGATTTTGAATTGTATTGCGAAGACTTCCCCGAATCAGACGAGTGTAGAATCTACGAAGACTAATGGTATTAGAAAGTTCCTTAGCAGGAAACAGTCAGTTCCTAGGCAGAGACGGATTCAAATGGTGGGTCGGTCAGATTGCTCCGATTGATGCACAATCGGAGCAACTTGTTGATGGAAAGGGATGGGCTCAGAGATACAAAGTTCGTATCATGGGGTATCACCCATTCAATGAAGAAATTCCTGCTGAGGAACTTCCTTGGGGTCAAGCACTGCTTCCAACAACATCTGGTTCTGGTGGTGCAAACTATGCTCAGTCCACTGTCATTCAACAGGGTGACATGGTGTTTGGTTTCTTCCTCGATGGGGATGAAGCACAGGTGCCGATGATTCTTGGACAATTTCCAAGAACTGATTTAGTCAATAGAGCAGAACCAGGAGCACCATTTAATCCACATACGGCATTTACCGCAAATACAGATAAGAATGGTAGAATGCCTGATAGTGAGTCAAACTCACAGAATAGAGCATCTCAACCAACACCTACCACTCAAGGAAGGAAAAAAGATCAGGTAGGTGCGGGTGCAAGACAACTTACAGCAGACACTTGTCAGACTAATCCCATCACTGAGATGGCAAGTGTTGTTGAAAATCTCGCTAGTAGAGTGGAGGCACTTGCTTTAGCAGGGTCTAATCTTCAGAACGAGGTACGATTAGCAGCAGATATTATTGAGATTCAAGCTAACAGATTTGTTGGCACATTGATTGAAAAACTGTTTGACAAGTTTGAAAAACTTGGTCAAGCAGGATTGGAGGCACTGTATAGATTAGTATATGCAAAGGTATATGCTGCAACTCAATCAGGCATTGCTGCACACCTAGCAGGTGTAGCTGCACAGACAGCAATGTTAGCACCTACATCATTTTTACAAGAAGCAATTGGTTGTGTAGCAAATAAAGTTGTTGAAGGTCTGGCAGGAACAGTAGAAGATCTCCTTCTTGATTTGATGGAGAGTGGTAGAAATTATGCTGGTTGTATGGGAGCACAATTTACAGGTGCTTTCGTTAAAAATATTATTGATGCAATTGAGGATGGAATGAAGGGTCCTCTTAGCGGTGTTGCTAAGATTATTGCACCTGGATTTGCAATTGCGGACTTCCTTACTGGTGTTGCTGGTAACTTGAATACTATTGCATCCTTCCTTGATTGCAACCAGTCCAATAAAGGCAAATGTCCGCAAGATAAAGAATATGTTGTTGGTGGTAGTAGTCAAGAGAGGGGAGAAGATCCATTCGATTATGTCATGAACGCACTCAAGTTTTCTAGTGGTGCTGCTTCTCTCACTAATGATTTTGAACGAAAGTGGGGTAAGTGGGATATCTTTGGTGATGGTGATCTGTTGAGTGACAGTGCTTCAAACTATGTTATCCCTGGCGGATGTTATGGTGGACCTCCGAGAAACTGCAGCGGTCCATATATTGAGATCTTCGGTGGCGAAGGATCTGGTGCCACTGCTGAGGCAATCATGGGATATTTTGTTGATAATACCGAGGGACTTGGTGGTGTATTGGGTGGTGTCCAGAGAACTGGTAGCATCCTTGGTGCTAAGATGACCAACT
>Ga0213860_10001207_pt1 | contig 10468 bp, 6 predicted proteins | sample PICome_3_FD_160118 | JGI IMG/M metagenome (GOLD analysis project Ga0213860, IMG submission 160118) | Coastal seawater microbial communities near Pivers Island, North Carolina, United States - PICO550 | ecosystem: Environmental > Aquatic > Marine > Coastal | place: USA: North Carolina | collected...
GATTCAATAGGGTACAATAGTGTAGTTGCAAGTAAGATTGCGGCTAATGCTATTACAGCTTCTGAATTAGCTTTAAATTCTGTAACAAGTGCAGAATTAGCAACAAACTCTGTTGGAGCAGCTGAATTACAAGCAACAGCTGTCACTTCAGTAGCAGATAACTCGGTAACAGCCGCAGGATTAGCTGCAAACTCAGTAGACAGTTCAGAATTAGTTTCTGGAAGTATCGATACAATTCACATAGCAACAGGAGCTGTTTCAACAGCGAAGATAGCTGCAAATGCAATAACCTCAAATGAGATAGCAGAAAATTCAGTCAACTCAAGTGAGATTGCTACTGGTAGTATCGACACAATTCATTTTTCGGCAAATGCTGTTACAACAGCGAAGATTGCTCAAAATGCAGTTACTGCCCATCATATTGCTGACGGGAGTATTACTAGCACTCAACTTGGATCAAACAGTGTTGACAGCGCAGAATTAATTACTGGCTCTATCGATACGATACACATAGGAGCTTTACAGGTTACTACTGCAAAAATCGCCGCGGGAGCTGTCACAACTGCTAAACTCGGAGATAATTCTGTCACTTCAGCAAAAATAGTCAATGGAACAATCGCGACAGCAGATATTGCAGACCTTGCTATAACAAGTGGTAAAATAGCCGCAAATACAATTTTAACAGCAAACATTGCTGACAATAACATAGAAGGAACAAAAATAGCTACAGATAGTATAGTTGCAAGACACGTAGCAGCTAACGCAATAGGCACAGCAGAAATAGCTACAAATAGTATCACAACATTACTAGTAGCAGATGGAGCAATCACAGCAGATAAATTAGCAGCTGGAGCGGCTTCTGGTTCAACATTAGAAAACAATTCAATTACATCAGCAAAGATAGCTGCTAACGCAGTAGGAAGTAGTGAAATAGCAACTGATGCTGTAGGCGCTTTACAAATAGCAGCAAACTCAGTAGACTCAGCAGAGTTAGTAACTGGTAGTATAGATACTATACATATTGGAGCATCACAAGTAACAACAGCTAAAATAGCTGATAATAATGTTACTTCAGGAAAAATAGTAAGTGATGCTATTCTATCAAGACATATAGCAGATAATGCAATCAACAGTGTTGCATTTATTCAAGATGGTTTAATTAATACTAATCAACTAGCAGGTAACTCAGTTACAGCGGCAAAAATTCAAGCAAATGCAGTAGGCAGTTCAGAAATAGCAGCAAACAGTATTGGAGCAAGTGAACTAGCAAGTACAGCACTTGGTGGACAGACTTTCTCAGGTAATGTAGTATTATCTGGAAACTTAACTGTATCAGGAACAACAACTACAGTATCTTCTACAACAATTAATGTAGCAGACCCACTACTTGCATTAGCAACAACAAATGATTCAGCAGATTCAGTTGACATTGGTTTCTATGGATTGTACGACCAATCAGGAACAGACAAATACTCAGGTTTCTTCAGAGATGCTGGAGACTCAGGTAAGTGGAAAATATTTAAAGATTTACAGACTGCACCAACCACAACAGTAAACACAGAAGGTACAGGATATACAGTCGGAACACTTGTAGCAAACGTAGAAGGAAATGTTACAGGTAACTTAACAGGAACAGCAAGTGCAATAGCGAACAATACTGTAAATGCAAGTAAGATTGTAGCAGGAAGTATTACAACAGCTGAGATAGCAGCCAATACAATCTTAACAGCAAATATTGCAGATAACAATGTAAATGCAACAAAAATTATATCAGGTGCAATTTTAACAAGACATATTGGGTCTGACCAAATAGTAAGTTCAAAAATAGCAGATAATGCTATAGATTCTGCTGGACAAATAGCAAATGGTCTTATAAATGGAGGCCACTTAGCCTCAAATTCAGTAGATTCAGGAGAATTAGTTTCAGGCAGTATTGATACAATACATATTGCAGACGCACAAGTAACACTAGGTAAACTAGCTGCTAACTCAGTAGACTCATCAAAAATAGTAAATGGCAGTATTGTAACAGCAGATTTAGCAAATAACTCAGTAACACAATCAAAAATAGTTGCAGGTTCTATATCAGCAACAGAACTAGCTGCAAACTCAGTAGATTCAAGTGAATTAGTATCAGGTTCAATTGATACTATACATATTGGAGATAATTCAGTAACAAGTGCAAAGATAGCTGGTAATGCTGTCGGAACAAGCGAAATAGCACTTAACTCGGTCACAGCTGGCATAATCCAAAACGGTGTTGTAGGAACAGCAGAAATTGCAGATAACGCTATAACAGCAGCAAAAATACCAGATGGTTCTATTACAACTACACAGATAGCCGATGCTACTATTGCAGCAGGTGATTTAGCATCAAACTCAGTTGATAGTGCAGAATTAGTAAGTGGTAGTATAGACACTACCCATATAGGAAACTTACAAGTTACAAATGGTAAGATTGCTAATGGCACAATTCAAAATGGTAAATTAGCAGATAACGCAATTAATTCAGCCAAGATAGCAGCAAACGCTGTTGGGTCAAGTGAGATTGCAAATAACTCTGTAACTACTACACAACTATCAAGTGCAGCACTTGGTGGTAAAACAATGTCAGGTAATATTAACTTTACTGGAGATTTAAATCTAGGTAACGGTACAGGAGACATTACAAATATCCAAACACTAGGTGTAAGAGATAGTAATCCACCACAAATGCTTCACTTAGATGAAGTAGCTGGTATGAGTGTAGGTACAGGAAGTTCAACCTCAACCGCACAATTTACACTAGACAGTTTTGCAGCAGCTACATTTAGAACTGCTAAGTACTTAGTACAAGTACATAATTCAACAGACACAGATTTTCAAGCAATTGAGATTTTATTATTCCATGACGGAACTGATGTATACTTAACACAGTACGCATCTATCTTTGAGAATGGAGCGCAGGCAACATTTGATGCTGACTTAGTATCAGGTAATATAAGATTAAGAGCAACGCCAGCAAGTACAGACACTATGGCGTTCAAGTTTATTAGGACAACAATAGAGGTATAACATGGGACAAAAATTAGATTTTAACATCGAGGACGCTGGTATCAAAATTGATGGTGCTGACGTAATTGACGCAAGTAGAAACTTCGAAGGGTCTGTAGCAACAGATAAGATTGGCTCAGGTACTATCGCAAAAGCTAGACTACCATTTACAATTACAACAACCGCACCCACAAATACTACTGGCACGAGTGACGGTCATGTATGGTTTGTGTATTCGAGTTAAGAGATGGCAATATATGTTAATGACAATGGTACATTACGTCAGATATCCTTCCTTGCAATCAATGATGGCGGCACAATACGAAGGGTCAATGAAGTATATGTAAACGATAACGGTAACCTTGCGGGGCCGTTCTCTGCCGTGCATGAAACATCTAGAAATACTGCAACATCAAGAACTACAAATACAACCGATATAGTCACAACATTTAATACTACTACTATTTTTGATACAGACTATAATACTACTACTACATTCGATACGAGTAGAATTACAGAATTTAATACAACCAGAAGTACAGAAACTAATCTAGTAACTACATTTACTACTACTACAGTATTTGCTACTACAATAAATACTACAACCGATTTCACTACTACTACTGAGTTTAACACAACTACAACGTTTACAACAGATATAACTACTGTTACAGATTTCACTACTACTACTGAATTTAATACAACTACAACATTTGATACAACTATAACTACTGTTACGGATTTTACTACTACTACTGAATTTAATACAACTACAACATTTGATACAACTATAAGTACAACAACAGAGTTTAGTACTACTACATTATTTAATACAACAACAACATTTACTACAACACAAGGCACAACTACAGCCTTTAATACAACTACAGATTTTACTACAGTTACAACGTTTGATACAACCACTACTACTACTACTGAATTTAATACAACTACGACATTTACTACTACTACAGTATTTGAAACTACTAGAACTACTACGACTGAATTTAACACAACGACAACATTTGAAACTACAACAGTATTTCCAACAACTCGTACAACTACAACTGCTTATAATACAACAACAACATTTAGTACTACTACAACGTTTAATACAACGCTTCAAACAACTACTGCGTTTACAACTACAACAGTATTTAATACTACTAAGACTACCACAACTGCGTACGAAACAACAACAACGTTTACAACATTCTTTGATACAGTAATATTAACAAATAGATTATCTGAGTTTACAAATAATACATCTTTCGGAACAACAAGAACTACAACGTTTGATACAACAACTGCTTATTCAGATAATACTTCACAGTCTACAACAAGAACTACAACGTTTGATACAACAACTGCTTATGCAGATAATACAAGTTTTGCAACAACAAGAACTACAACGTTTGATACAACAACTGCTTATGCAGATAATACAAGTTTTGCAACAACAAGAACTACAACATATGATACGGCGACTGTTTACGAAGTAAGTACAAACTATACTACTACGCAGTCTACAAATACAAGTAGAAATACTGCACTTCCAGAAGCCAGTACATCATATAATACTACGCAGTCTACAAATACAAGTAGAAATACAGGATTAGCTGCAGTTAACACAAGTTACAATACTACGCAGTCCACAAATACAAGTAGAAACACAGCATTAGCTGCGGTTAACACAAGTTACACTACTACTCAATCAACAAATACAAGTAGAAACACAGCATTAGCTGCAGTTAATACAAGTTATACTACTACTCAATCAACAAATACAAGTAGAAATACAGGACTTGCACAAGTAAACACAAGTACTACTAGAGCTACAAACACAAGTAGAAATACAGGGTTTACAAACTCTACAACTAGAAATACGTCTTTTGCTACGAACACATCAAGAAGTACAGGCTTCACGAATAGTACTTCGTACAATACTGCTTTTGCAACAAATACTTCTAGAAACACAGCACTTGCAGATGTAAATACAAATACAGCTAGAAACACGGCATTTACAAACAATACTACAAGAACAACTGAGTATTCAGATAATACTACAAGAAGTACAAACACAGCAAGAACAACAGAATTTGCTGCTAATACTACAAGAAATACTAATACAGCTAGAACAACAGAATATACAGATAATACTACAAGAAGTACAAATACATCAGTAACTACGAATACAAGTAGAGGTACATCATTTAGTAATAACACAGATAACAGTATATCAACGAATACATCAATAAGTACAGCTTTTACAAATGCTACAGGATTTACAAACGCTACAACTAGAAGTACTAGTTTCTCTACTAATACATCCCACACTTATCAAGAAGGGACAGATAGAAATACATCAGTTTCAACAAATACTACTGTTACTACTGTAACCGCATTTACTTATAGTTACTTTAGTTACTTTGGTGGTGTACAGCAGACAATACAATATTTAAATACTGCTACAGCATTCACTAATAATACAACTAGAAGTACTCAATATGATACGACTCGAGTATCTTCAGGTACAGCAAATACCACAAGAAATACATCTATCAACACAAACACAGTAAGAAACACAAATACAGCAAGAGGAACTGCATTACCAGATGTAAATACAAATACTTCTAATTCTACAACTACTGCAAGAAATACAGATTTAACAGATGTAAATACAGGATTTACAAACAATACAGCTTTTGGAACAAATACAAGTAGAAGTACAGGATTTACAAACTCTACATCTTTTGGTACAAATACAAGTAGAAGTACAGGATTTACAAACAATACAGCATTTGCTACAAATACAAGTAGAAGTACATCATTTGCTACAAATACAGCTAGAAGTACAGGATTTACAAACGCTACAAATACAAGTAGGTTAACTCAATATACTGATAACACCTCGCAAGCTACAACAAGAAACACAGCTACTTCTAGAACAACTGAATATTCAGATAATACTACAAGAAGTACTTCTTACAATACAAACACAAGTAGATTAACAGAATATAGTGATAATACAGGATTTACAAATGCTACGAATACAAGTAGATTAACTGCATATGTGGATAATACATCATTTGCTACAACAAGAAGTACTAATACATCTCAATTAACTGAGTATGCAGATAATACATCATTTGCTACATCAAGAAGTACTAATACATCTCAATTAACTGAGTATGCAGACAATACAACATTTGCTACAACAAGAAGTACTAATACAAGTAGAGTAACAGCCTATACTGATAATACAACATTTGCTACAACAAGAAATACAAATACAAGTAGAACTACAGTATTTGTAGATAATACATCATTTACTACAAGTAGAACTACTAACACAAGTCAAGGCACAGGTACTTCACAGTCAACAAGTTATACTACTACACAGTCTACCAATACTAGTAGAAGCACAGGTACTTCACAGTCAACAAGTTATACTACTACACAGTCTACCAATACTAGCAGAAGCACAGGTACCTCGCAATCAACATCATACAATACTTCGTTTGCTACTAACACAAGTAGAACTACAGGTACTTCACAGTCAACAAGTTATACTACTTCACAAACTACAAATACAAGTAGAACTACAGAATTTGAAACAGCGTATCAAACTTCAAGATTGTCTTCAAGAAGCACAGGAACAAGTAGAGGTACAGTTACAGTATTTGAAACTTCACTCGCTACAGGGTCTAGTAGAGATACTACTACAACCTTTGAAACTTCTAGATTATCCGATACAACTAGAGCAACAGGAACATCAAGAGATACAACTACAACTTTTGATACTTCTAGACTATCAGATACGACTAGAGCGACTCTTACAAGTAGAGACACAACTACAACTTTTGATACAACAAGAGTTACAGACACAACTAGAGCAACTCTTACAAGTAAAAGTACTACAACTACGTATGCTACTACTCAAGGAACTATTACAACTAGAGCAACAGGAACAAGTAAAAGTACTACAACAGCATTTGATACAGTTAGAACAACAGGAACAAGTAAAAGTACACTTACTTCAAAAGATACAATATCTACATTTGAAACTGCAAGAGTATCAGCAACAACTAGAGGAACAGTTACAAGTAGAGATACTATATCTACCTTCGAAACTTCTAGAGCATCAGAAACATCTAGAGGAACTGTTACAAGCAAAGACACAGTATCTGTATTTGAAACTTCTAGAGCTTCTCTTACAAGTAGAGGTACAGTTACAAGTAGAACTACAGAATCTGTATTTGATACTTCAAGAGCTACAGATACAACTAGAACAACAGTATTTAATACAACAACAACATTTAATACAACTAGAACTACAGTATATGCAACAGGTAGAACTACTACAACAACAATTGAAACAAGTAAAGGTACAGATACAACTAGGACAACAACTCCTACAACAACAACAACCTTCGATACTTCTACGCAAGTATTTGAAAGAATTACCGCTTCGTCAGCTGGAACAATCTTCGATACAGAAGTTTCTAGTGCAGAAGCATTTAATGCGTCCTTCTGGGATGGTAGCCAGTGGTCGGAAAACTAATAATTACCAACGGAGATATAAATGAAACTACAAGATGAAGATATCACTCCTAAATATGTGAGTGATAAACTAGAAAGCTTAGGCAATGCTTTGTTCGATTCAATTCATCAATTTGAAGAAAGACTAGCTGAACAAGAAAAGCATATAATAGAATTAAAACAAACAATAAGACAATTAAAAAATGGGTAAATTAGTACCTATGTCGAGTGTTGAGGAACTCGGAGACCAATCAACTCATGTTTTTAAATCTGGTTCTTGTGTAAGACCAAAGAAAGATTTAGACGAATTAGCTAAATTAAAACAAGAGATAATACCTCATAGTATGGAAGGATTACCTTTTTCTTATGATGTTTGGTTTAATACTAATGAGCTGTACACTGTTAGGAATTGGTTATATACTGATTTTTTAGGTGCAGGAATATATTTAAGAGTTAACTCAATAAAAATCAACGATAGACTTATGAACGCAATCGTGAAATCAGATGTCAAAGTTGATGAAGAACGAATAAATAAAATTAAAAGTAACTTAAGAAATAAGTACCAACTACGCCATGTTGAAGAAGACTACGATAAAGTAGTGTTTCCTCCAGGAACTAATCTTCTTAGTAAACCTAAATGTGTTCATTGGGGTAGAATGGGTCAGTGTGTAGAAGAAGGGTATGTTATAAAACCTCATCCAATAACAACTGATTTATTTGTAGCTAAACTAAAAAGAAAGTTTGGCAAAGACAAGGTGTTAAATAAAAGAAGTGGTGGTATGGAGTTACTAATGAAATGCAAGAGTGTAGCTACAATGCCAAACAGTGAAATGGGACTTATAGCATTATTATTAAAGAAAGATTTAAGAATGATAAGTTACACAAAAAAAGAAAGAGAAAAAAGTTTATTAACATATGAAAGTATTTATGATGCCTGTTCAAAATCAAATGGGTATCTAGGAATAGAAAAAATACTTTCAGCAAAAAATTCAGGCATAATATTTGCCTTCGATAAAGATGCAAAGCATAGAAGAGATTTATACATAAATAATTTTTGGGAGTATAAAAAAACATTATGATAGAGATAGTACATACATGGAATCCTACGTGGAGTTACTTCACGATAGCTTCACTAATAGATAAAGACGAGGATTTTCGTCTGCATCTCTACGTCCACGAAGATGACTATGCAGACTTGCCTTTTAACTGGATTTTTGAGAATATAGCAAATGTAAGAGTTTATGAGAGCTATTGGAAAAAAGATTATGCAGCTAGAGCAATTCAACATCTTCGATTACATTGGAAAGACAAAGGATTACACAAAAGAATTTTATATGCAGGAGGCAACAGAATATTCTTAAAAAGTGGTTGGAATAATGAAATACCTGATGAAAATTTCTTCCAAAGTAAAATGGCTCATTTATCAAGAAAGAAAGTATTTGTAGGACACAAAATATTTTCTAGCTATTATGGAATGTTAGATTTTGCAAAAGCAGATATGCCTGCAAACTGGGATACAGAGTTTTTTATTATAAATTATAATTTATTAAAAGATGCAAATGACAATGACTTATTTTATCCGAAAGGATTTTACAACGACTATGACAGTAGAGTATTAGCGGCTACTAACCAGTACTTCTTTACAAAATTACATGAAGGAGAAAAAGGACTACTTCCTAGATATATGAATGGTAAAAGTGATTTATTAATTCAATGGGATGCTATGCCAGCAAAAGAATATTTAAACTATAATGTAATGCTAAGAAAATCTTGGAGTCTTTCACTACCTACAAAAGCGTTAGAACTTGGATATGCCAAGGTAACTACTGGACAGCAACTTTCTTTTCCTTGGGATTTATATGCTGATTTAATTCCGAACATACCTGTAAACTATAGAAATGCTAGAATTTGTGAGAACTTAGTACATAAAGCAAATAGACAAAGGTCTACTGCAAGTAAGTTATTACAAGTAGGTTATAGATTAGGAAAACTTTAACATCTCATCATTTAGGTCGGAAAGAATTTTCCAATGTAGTTTACCTTTTTGTTCCCATTTCTTAACTAATTTAGCTTCATTGGGATTGTGGGGATTTGAGCCAGTTGAGTTAATTGGCATATGCCAACTTGATGGATAGTCTCCACCAGTCTTAATCGGTAGCTTTTTTGCAAAAAAGTCAAAACCAATCAAAGTTATACTCTTACACTTGCACTTCTGCAAGAAAAACAATATAGCAAGAAACCCTGCACTTGGTCCTCCACCGCCAGGAGCTACTCCATTCTGCGCTCCCACCAGTTCAAATATCTTTTTTAATTCTTCATCATCAAACATATCGTTTGTATGACCCCACGGCGGAGGCCCTCTATGGTCAGGGTATTTATCCAAGTGTATACGACAGCGATTGAATAATGGATAAGCGTCTTTGAAATGCTCATGTAAATTTACTCGAAGCCATCCTGTAACCCATATGTCTGTACGACCACCAATATGTTGATGTAGTTTAGGTTCGGGAATACCTTTTCCAAACCGTACAATTGTATCAAACTTTTCTATATATTCTCCAAAGTCATACTGTAGAATTTCTACTGAATTTCCCACAAGTACAATATCTTTGTTTTCTGTTAGCGTCTGTAAAGTTGCATCCATAATGCTGTAAGCTCCGAATCTTCATTTATATTTAACCAAGGCCCACCGTCTGTATAGTGTAAAGCTTTGGGATTTTTAAATTTGTAGTAATTTACCATGGCATTGTACTGCGCGGGAAGTTCTCCTATGCTGTCCGCCCACCGCAACTCATGCAATGCACCCGCTGGGGCTTGGTTTACATAATCATAAGTAAGTTCTGTACACTTAGGATTATTGAAAAGCATGAGACTTGACCAGTATTTTCTAGGA
>Ga0213860_10001214_pt1 | contig 10451 bp, 9 predicted proteins | sample PICome_3_FD_160118 | JGI IMG/M metagenome (GOLD analysis project Ga0213860, IMG submission 160118) | Coastal seawater microbial communities near Pivers Island, North Carolina, United States - PICO550 | ecosystem: Environmental > Aquatic > Marine > Coastal | place: USA: North Carolina | collected...
CAGTATCTTCTAGTACTGGTAAGAACATGTCTCCAATGTCATCTTCTGTTTCAATAAGTATATCTTTTCCATTTATAATCTCTAATCCGATGTTATCTTTTTCTAGCATATACATCATTTCATCTGCAAATCCGTCGCACTGTGCATCAATAAGTTTTAAAATATCGCGCATATTATTATCCGCAGACACCCAATCTGTTCCAAACTTTTCTCCTAAGTCTCCCATTAATTTAACGTGGGTCATAAATACACATCTCCTTCTTAGGGTACGATACTATCATGTATGGTACGCCCATTCTTTTGCAACACTTTTTGTCATGCTCACTTGGTTCACATTTTGAGTCATAGTGACTATGGACTACATATTTTATTTTCGAAATGAGTTGATACTTTACGAAAGTTTTTGGGTCAATTTTAAACTCATTTAATTTATTCTCCGCAAAATTTTCACAATTTATAAATTCTTCTTTTCCGTCTTTTTCTATAATTAAACCGCACATTTCTTCAGGGGCTGCTTGTTCTGCGGCTTTGTAAATAATATCTAGCATTAGTTAAACCTTTTACTTCCTGGGAAAGCTCCAAATGGTAACACACTAGTACTATCATTATCTGCTTTTGGATTTGAAGTAGCACTTGATGTACTAATTGGACTTGCATTGAATCTACGATTACAAGACGTTAGTCTTTTTCCGCAAATATCTCCTCTTTTCCAAAAATTTCCAAAGCCAGGAGTATTTCCTGTATTAGTAACTTTTGCTTGCCAAATACTATACCCTGTAGCTTCCCATGCTGTATTTGCACTTACATAAGTCCAAGTCATTCCATAGTTATGAGCAGTATCACCATTACTAGGGTTAGTGGGTAATCCTACTGTACTTGGAGGATTAATTATTTCTGTTTTTCTAACATAATTATTAAATTTTTCGTCAGTATAAGCATAATAAGTAGTACTTGAATTATAATCATCATATACGCAAGCTCTAACAAAGTTAGTATTGTTTTCTGAAGGCGTTCCTTTTGAAGCTTTACTTCCAGTAACTCTTGCTTGCCAATAACTTTTGACAGAAGCACTTGTATATGCTCCATTTGTATCTAATCTTGTTGCTGTTTGATTATATGAGTATAGAGTATTTGTTGTAATATTTGAACTTACTCCTAAACTGTCCCAGCTTGTTACTGAAGTATTTGGTAAAATATAATGGTCATCTATATTAACAAATGCAGTAAACTGTGTTCCTGAACTTGTACCGTTATTTGTTATTTCAGGTCTATATAATCCGTGAGCGTGCCAACTACACCCCCCTATTTTTTGACTCTCTTTTCTAGTAGGACTTGCACCTTGATATTCCCATGCGCATCCATTTCCTACAATAGTTCTTTTTGGTATCATTACTCCATCCATGTCAAAAGGAGAGTTTAGTTCAAACTCAATACTTTGTGCATCTTCACTAGATATTTTATCTATAATCCAGACTTCTCTATTAAATTCTATTGGAGTTTCTCCTGAGGTTGTTTCACTTGCTCCTCCTACTATGTATTTAGCAAGAGTTGCTCTACGAATTATTTTTTTACCTAATAATTTAGTATAATCTCCACCTATTGCTTCTTTAAAACTTACTGCAACATTTGTACTATCTGTAGATGAAGACACTCTCAATCTTGGTCTTGCTATGGCTCCTGATTGATTTTTTTCAAATCCATCGGCAACTATAGGCAAAGTATTATAAGTATTTAGTTGAGTATTTGTAGTATAGTCATACATTTGTATTGCACTTGCATCTGCATTGTTATGCCCACTAAAATATACATAAGTTCCATCTGCTTTCTCTATTTCAAACATATGTACTATAGAGCCTGGTGTTAAAGTTTGTACTGTTGCAATTATAGACATTATTCGTAAACTCTCTCTAATTTTGTTTGTAAATTGTAATAATCATCGTATGCCCAAGACTGGCTCCAATCAGAACAAAGAACTTTAATTGTTGTTTCTGAGCCTCCTTCTTCATACGTAAAGTCAAAAGATGTAACACCTGCTTTAGTTTCTAAAAAATTTGTTATTTGGTCTATATCTGCTTTTGGTCTATTTGCAAAGTTTATACTAAATGTTTCATTTAGTACATTTATACCGTTTCCCACTCTTTGTGAATATCCATCACCAAAATCAGCTTTAAAAACTCTAGGGGATGTTTTTCTAGTAAATCCTTTGTCAGGGACTGCTTGTCCGAGGCTTCCGCCCACATTAAATCCTATTGCCATTAGTAATTATTTAACAGGCCTCCTGCCCTCTGCTGTTTAACAATTTCTTGTTGTACAGCCGCTGAGATACTTGCGCCAAATGCTTTTGCTTTCTCTCCTTCTGTTTTTATATCTTGTGTTGCTCCGCCATCTGACATATTAACGTTAACAGTAACATTATTTGTTCCGCCGCCACCGCCTTCTAACATTTTTACAGGTATTTCTCTATCATTTCCTAATGGTACGACAGCTTCTGTTCCATGTAGTGTTGCAGGATAACCTTTCTCAGGGCCGTCTGCTATACCACCAGCTCTGTATGAACGATATCCTCCGCCAGCTCCTGGAGACATAATGCCTCCTTGTCTTGCAGGAGTACCACTCATTTGCATCATCTTAGCTAATCCTGCTGCTGCTCCTGGATTTACCATTCCTACCATTGCCATAAGAGCATTTAAGATAAGTTGCTTGATTATCATTTTTGTTATATCTGCTAATATAGAGATTGCCATTTGACCAAAAGCTTCTTTTACTGTTTTTGTTCCTTGTGCTACAGCTACTAAAGCTCCTGCCATATCATTTGCTAGTCCTTCTGTTAACCTTGTAGATATACCTTGCTGTAGTTTTAACATTCCATTTATTTTTTCTAGTTCTAATCCTTGATTTATGTAATGTTGTGTTCTTTCTTCCAGTGCTTCATTAAAAGCTCTTTCTCTTTCTACAGGGTCTTCTATACCCATAGTCATAGCACTTGCTTCATTCATAATAGCCGTTTGATTGTTCATTGCAAAAGCATTTGCTTTATTTGAGAAACTATTAATAAAACTACCTGTACCTAATTGCTCCTGTTTTTGTGCTATTTCAAAAGCTATTTCTCTACTTCTAATAAATGCTTTTTCTTTTATTATTCTTAACTCTTCTTGTGCAAGGGCTACGTTTTCTTTTGCAATATCTAAATTTCTTTCTAAATCTTCTTTCTTTTCTCCGACAACTTTTGCTAAATCTTGGTCTACTATTAATTGAGCGGCTGCTTGTTCATTTAGTGCAGCTGCAAGTTTATCTGTTTTAGTGTCCATTTCAAATTTAAATTCCATGTGTGCTTTATCAGCTGCATTTACATTTAACGTATTTTTAACTCTTTCTTTTTGAGTTTCTGCCATACTTTTTCTGATTCTAGTTTCTTCTTCTAAAAACGTGTTCATTTTTCCTTGTAAACCAAGTAATTTTGTTGCATCCTTTTCGTCTGATTCTATGGCGTCAGCTGAAGCTTGTCTAGCTGCTTTTAGCTCACCTAACTCTTTTCCTCTTTCCTTTATTTGTCCTGCATTACTAAACCCTGAATCTCTTAATTTAGTAAATATGCTCATAGCAGCATCAGTTCTTCTTGCAGCAAATCTATTATTAGCAGTCATTCCTTGTGTACCGCCTTGATTACTTCTTTCTGTTAAATATGTTCTTACATCTTCAATACTTTCAAATTTAGTTCCAAGTTGTCCATTAATTAAGTCTAATCCTTGTTGTGTACTTGCTAATTCTATAATATTTTTTATTTCTTGACTATCTCTTGTTAGATATTTTCCGCTTTTTCCTTTGCCACCAAAACCTGCATCGGTAAGGCTAGTTACAATTCCACCAGCTTGAGCTCCTAATGCATTAAATTTTGTTCTCTCTGCTATTGCTGAGTCATTAATAGCTAAAGTTGCTTTTCTTTTTGCAAAAGCTTGGTCTCCTAAATATCCAGTCTCATTATTAAGTGCTGTGCCAATAGCTGTCATAGCAGGAGTAAATCTACTTGATTTTACACCTGATACCATGGAAGTAAAAGCTTTTTGTACTCCTTGCATTTGTTCTGACATTTGTTGAAGTGCCATTCCTACACCTAAAATTTCATTACTTAATTCAGAAAAACTTCTTATTTGAGTGTCACTTAAAAAGCCCCCTGACATTGCATCTCCAAGACCTGCTAGTTCAGGATTAAGTTTTTCTACTGCTCTTGCGGTATCTTCAAATACTTTTAATTGTTCTGGACTTGCACCACTTACTAGTGCTTCTGAGTAGTCTGCCATTAATTTTGGTAAATCAGCACTTTGTAAAGCATTTGCTTGTTGTTTTACAATTTCAATTGAGTCTGTTAAGAGTCCAAGTCTTCTTACTTGATTCATTCTATCTAACTCAACATTTAATTTCTTCATTGTTTTTGTTAGTTCTTCAAGTTCTTTTTCGTACTGTGATACTTCTTCTGGTTTATTGAAAAAACCTGTAATTGCTTGATAACCAATTACTGCTAAACTTATCCAACCAAAAGCAGATGCTAGTCCGGCGATTGCTCTTCCTGCGTATGAAGCAGCTCTTGCAATTCCACTAAATGCTGCGGTACCTTTTGCCTGCATTGAGGCAAATACAGCATTTGTAGTTATACCTAATTGTTTATATTCTAATTTTGCTTTTGTTAAACTTCCTTTTAGTGCTAATTCTTGGTGTTTTATGTACCTTTCAAATTTTGCACGTTCTTGTGCATTAAACTGGTTTATCATATGACCTTTTTGTTTTAAGTGTCTTTTTAAAACTCCAAGTTCTTGTGCATTTAATTTTTTACCCATTGCGGCTTTTTGCATGGTTTTACTCTGTCCTGACATGTCCATGCCAGATAACATACCTTGTATACCGCTTCTACCACTTGTTGAAAACTGTTTTCTACCTTCTGCAGTAAGACTTCCATCTTTTTGCAGATTTTTTATCATATTTGCGTCTTGTCTAAGGCCTTTTGCCATTTCTCTTGAAGAGTCAGCTACATTTTTCATTGTATCTGCCATAGCGCCAAAATTAGGCATAAGTTGAGTTACAATTGGAGCTACTAATAGTCCTATAACACCAAGTAATGAGTATAAATTATCTTTTAAGAATTTAACTATAGGTATTAAAACATCTGCAGTCTTTTCTTTTACTATTTTCATCAAATCATCAAATTCTTTTGCAAATTGACCTAACGCAAAAGCGTCTTCGTCCATAATTTTTTGAATAGCGCCAAATTTTCTTTCTGCTTGGTCTAATACTTCGTTTGCTACTGCTTGTGACCTCTCAAAAGCATTTAACTCTTGTCTTGTTTTACCAATCATTTGAGCATACTTTTCTGTTGCTGGTTCAAGTCTTAATATGATACCTAATTCGTCTAGTAGTTCGGGTTCTGCTTTCGTCACACCTCTTACTAATCTGTTAAAAGAATCTGTTAAGTCTCTACCTAAGGCTAAAGACGCATTTTTTGCTGCTTGACCAAGTCCTTCCATTTGACTACGAGTTAACCCTGCGGCTGTACCAATAGCTGCTGCTGAGGCAGCTTCTTGGAAAGATAGCATGTTTGCTGTTGCAGTTTGAATGGATGCAGTAAGAGCCGCATACGCAGTACCAGTAACAGCACCAAAGGCTTTTTGACCTTCAATCATGTTTCTAGTTTGCATTGCGTCTTGTAAAAATCTAAATGCTGCTGAAACGGCGAATACCTGTGCAGCGATTGTTGCGTAAATAGGCACAAGACCACCACCAATGGTCTGTGCTTGCTTTGAAAATGCTTTTGTTGTGTTTGATGTTTGGTTAGATAAAGATTTTAGTCGCCTGTCACTTTCATTGACATTTTTGGCGACTGAGCCCATATTTTTGCCCGCGTCCTTTGCCTTTTTACCTAAATCTTTTAACGAACCTCCATCGGTTATCTTAACCTTAACGGAACCGCCATCTCTTTTCTTACTCATTTACTTTCTTGGTGCTTTTCTCTCTTGAGTCATTCTTTCATTTATAGAACGACTGTTGAGAGCCTCGATGTTTTTTAGCCAAAAAACACACTGTTTTTTGTCTTCAACTTCGTATATATCTAATATTGTTCCTAGTGCAGATAAATCTTTTCCGAAGTAAGACCCAGACATACCATCCCATCTGTCAGGCAACATATCATGAATTGAAAATGCTATCTGTATCTCATAAGGCAAATCGCCTCGAGAGGGTGGCATTTTATTAGGGTCAGGTTCCTGTCCTAATTGGTCACAGATTTTTAGATACTTATCTAAATCTATATCGTTTTTAAAAAATCTTTCTAAATCCGCAAGTAGTAGTGTTACTTGCGCTCTGTAAAATTTTCTAAGTCACCAACTTGTTCAGTAACCCAGGTATCGAAATCGTTAGAATTTTTCATTAGAACTTCACAATTTTCTTCTGTGAACTCTAAGCAATCTTCGTCTTCAACTCCTGATGTATCTACTAATAGAAGCTCTTCTAAGTATTTATACTTCAGTCCAGTCCAGCCTTTTATAACTGCTTTTATATACTGAGGTAGGAATTTATCAGCATCGAATTCTTCTTCGTATGCTCTAGTTTTCTTGTTAAATTTGTTAGTTACACACTTATTTCTTAACTTTAATAACTCTTCTCTTGCAAGATAAGTTAGTTTAACTTTAAAACCTTCCATCCCAGGGTATTCAAATTCTACTGTTTTGCTAGGAGCAAGTAAGCTCTTAAGCGAAATGGGTTCTTTTTTTAATTCTTGTACTACTTCTTTCTTTTCCAATTTTAATCTCCAAAATTGAATGAGTGAGGATTGGATTCCTCACTCACTCTTAGTTATATTATGATGTGTATGTTACACTTATTTCATTTGTTGCATTTGCTGCAGTTGATGATGACATATCAGAAGATAGTCCGTGGAAAGCCACGTCTACTGAAATTACATCTTCAATACTATGTGTAGGTAATTCTAAGTGAGCTTTAGGCAAAGCTACTGCACACTTTGGTGTATTACTCGCACCACCTATATTGAATGTTAGTGCAAATGCGTTGGTGATAACTCCTCTTGATTCTTGAAGTTTTTCAAATAAGTCTAATGACCCATTTGATTCTGAATTCAAGTAGCAAGTAAAGTTTCCAGAAACTGACCTAGTACCTGTTACATGTCCTAGAGGAGTGTTAACACTACCTAATGTTTCTGGAGTTAAGTAATTAAGGTTATTCTCAATACTTATACTACCACCTGTTAAAGTTACAGCAAAAGTGATGTCAGAACTTCCTAAAGCACCTAATGTACCTGTGGACTCTGAAGCATCATATGTTATTGCTAAATCTGTTAGTTTTTGTCTGATATAGTTATCGGTTGAGGATACTCCCTCGTCAATTAAACCAATAGTAGATGAGTGTTCTCCTGATACTGCAGGGGATGTTGCTCCTGCGGTTACTTTCAGTTGTACAATCTCTTCTATTGTTTTACCGTTTCCAGACCAGGCTATTTGGGCAATACCGTCAATATCAAAATCAATAGTAGCAGAGCCTACTGAGCAGTCTGCTAATCTATAAACGGTAACACCATCTGTGCCTGTTGTGTATATGTCTCCTTCTGAATCCTTGGAAGCTCCAAGAACGAAGAATAAATCAAATACTCCAATTGTTACTTTGTTTGAATTTGCGAAATCAAATGCGTTAGGTTCGTGGTCTGCAGGGACAAATGTTCCTGTTTCACCAACCGCCGCCATGTAATTTTCTGCACCCATAGCTGCCCACAATGGACCTTCTACTGCAAACTTTTTAGCGCCTCCAGCGTGTAGTCCTGCATCTGCAGCATATGCACCAGCTGCTGATGTTGTAGGTCTCATGTAAGTGCTGAAGCTCCACTCTGCTGGTGCAAAAGAGTCAGTAAACATTGCTCTACCTCTTTTACTATATCCAGATGTGCCTGCTGCTTCATTCAAAGTTACTTCTGTCGTATTTGTTCCCTGACTGAATGAAAATCCATCCAAAACAGGAATTTCATAAAGAGCTGTGTTGGCGGTTGTACCGTCAGCACTCCACTTCATGAAAACTTTGGTATCTCTACTAAAGAAAAATGACATTATATATCTCCATTAATATCGAATCTCAAAGGTGATTTCTCCTACACCTAGAGGTTCTAATACGCCTTCATCTGTATCTACAGTAGCAATTGTTGTTTGTACTGTAGTATGAGATGCTCCTGTTGAGTCATAGTATGTTAGTGGGTCGCTATCCTCTATTACCGTCTCAACATCTTCCAACAGTTCCTCTAGTGCACCGACAACATCGTTATCGTCTGACACATAGATTCTGACTGTTAAAGTTAAAAATCTAAATCTAAATCCGCCTCCATCATATTCTCTGGTTTCGGCTCCAGCTCCTACATGAATTGTAGGAAACTCGTTTACTTCATCCCAGAATTTAAGTCTGCGTTCTACTGATGCAACTGAACTTCTAAATGGAGGTTGACCATTTATTCCTTCAAGTTTTAAACATAGGGCTTCTACTATGGCTCTACGACGCGACGAATATCTTCTTGCTGTTGCTGAATCCATTAAACTCTCCTAGTTTTTATAAACTTATTTTGCATAGCTGTTGCTACTATTTCTCTTATACTTTCCCCTATTATCTTTCTTGGGTCTCTTTGTGTACTCCCCATATCTCCACCTGGTTCAAAAGTTTCATAAGGATTTCTCATGTAAGTATAATCTGCTTGTAATCCTCCTCTCGGACCTTGCATTACTTGTGTAACTCTGGCTGAGTTTGCAAATCTTCCTGTTCTATATCTTAGAGCAGGTGGTTGCATTTTCATAGCTACCATTTGAGGTAACACTGAATTTATCAAATTTCTTAAAGCTAGTGGATTTGATAAATGTGCTTGTCCTTTTGCCGAGACTCTAGCAGTATTCCTTACTTTGGAACGTCTAGACCCTTTTTTTCTAGCTTTTTTAATCCCACCTAGTTTTGAACTTCCTGCAAGTATTTGATTTTGTAATGCTTTACTTGCTTCTTTTTCTCTTCTTCCTAATAGTGCTAACTGTTTATTAACTTTTAATCTCATGTTTGGTTTTTTCCACCATGATTTATTTAAAAGTTCTTTTATTACTAAAGCTCCTACTAACTCTCCTCCTCTTTGAGAAAAGCCTTTAGAAGTAACATAGTCAGTATTCCAGCTATTATCATTTATCATGATATCAACTATTTCGTCTAGTTTTTTCTCTACTGCTAGTTTATCAGCAGGACTCATCATTCCTTGATGAATATCCCCTCCTAGTGCCATTCCAATCTCTATTGTTTTATCAAAGTTTATTATGTCACTTATTGATTGTCCATTAATTTTAAAATTAATATCCAACTCATGTAAAATATCTTGATATGCATAAGTATACATTTCTTGATATGGAGGTATTTCATTAATTACACTATCTGGACCAAGGTCTCTAAGTGCTTCTACCATACCTACTACAGCTACTGAAGTATCTCCTAAACTTGGTGCCTCTAACCCAGTCATTGATTCTAAAGGAGGACCTTGAAAGCCACTAGCTACTGGTCCATGTAATCTTCTATATCTGCTTTGTCTTCCTTGTTTAGCACCTATAATACTTGTTCTTTGATTACCTACCATAGGGCCGCTAGGATTTTTATTTGTTTGTCTGCCTGTTCCTACTCCTGCGTAACTGCCTAGCTCTTTCCACATTCTATACACAGCATTTGCCCACATTTGTTTATGTAGTTTTTGATTTGGGCCACCTTGTCGGGTCTCTGTACCAAAACTTGCTACATAAGATACTGGTACACTGTCTACATTAGTTATAAGACTTCTTAAAAACTGTAATCCTGCTCCTGCTCCAGGAACATAAACACCTAGTTGTGATTGTTTAGGTCCTACAATTCTTTGTGGTCTACCTTGTTTATCTCTGGTATACCCATGGTCTCTAGCCATTCGTGCTTTTACTTTAGACCATTTACCTTTGTATATTTTATATCCTTGTCTTTTATGTGCTTTTATTATATTTTTTCTACTATATGCTCTTCTTGCTACTTTACGAGCGGTATTTCTTAATGCTCTTAATTCTGGGTCTGTTAAAGTTCTCTTCTGTCTATTTTGTAATACATCTCTAATTGCATTTACTAATTCATCTTCTATTAAACTTCTCTCAAAAGTAAAGTGAATTATGTAGTTTTCATATTGAAACTCTCTAAGACCTGCCTGATTAATAGCTCTTTTTAATGCGTCTCTAATATTCTTAGCTGCCATTAAATAACAACTCTATATAAATCAAGTACCCTTTTTATATGGTCTGGGAAATCACTAGAACTTCTTATTCCAGATGTGCCTTGATTCTGTTGGACTGCTCCGCCCAAAGTTCTTCTTTCCTTATGCTCATCTTTTATATAGTAGTTAACTAAATCAAATAGTGCAAGTTGTAAAT
>Ga0213860_10001216_pt1 | contig 10445 bp, 6 predicted proteins | sample PICome_3_FD_160118 | JGI IMG/M metagenome (GOLD analysis project Ga0213860, IMG submission 160118) | Coastal seawater microbial communities near Pivers Island, North Carolina, United States - PICO550 | ecosystem: Environmental > Aquatic > Marine > Coastal | place: USA: North Carolina | collected...
TTTGAACGGTAACGCAAGTACCGCGTCCAACGCAGCAACACTTGATAGCTTAGACAGCACACAGTTCTTGCGTAGTGATGCTAATGATACAGCGTCTGGAGATATTACGTTTACTGGCTTTGTGACTTTTGACAACGATGCCAGCCCAGCCGTAAAGATTGTATCGGATGATTTTGCAGAAGGTTTGGAAATACACCGCAACCATGCATCTAATGCACCAGCCATAAAGTTTTCAAACACAAGTGCGCAGCTAGGCATTTTATATGCAAATTCATCTGAAGAATTAATTTGGCGTGATGGCACATCAACCAATAATAACACGATTTGGACATCGGGCAACGATGGTTCTGGGAGTGGCCTAGACGCTGATACTGTAGATGGCATTCAGGCAAGTAGTTTCTTGCGTAGTGATGCAACTGACAGTTTTACGAGCATTTCAGGTACAACTGTTACTGCCGATAACGTATATATTGCAGGTAGCCTCTACCATGAGGGTGACACAGACACCCGACTACTTTTTGGAACGAACACAATTACTTTGCAAACAGGCGGTTCATCTGAAATCACAGTCAACACTACAGGCGTTCAGCTAGGCGACACAGGCAACGGCTACTTCCAACCTGTCACTGGTGACTATGGCTCTATTCAGATTGATGGTGGAGCGCATGGTGGTTGGGAAGGTTACAGCATTGGTGGTCGGGCAGGGCTTTTTCATAACAACTCTGATGTTACAATCCTTTGGGATGATGTTAACAACAAATACCTGTACTATGCTCAACATAATGGCCCAACTTACATGTACTATGCTGGTATATACAAACTTAATACTAATAGTACTGGTGCAAATATACAGGGCGATCTCAATGCTGTAGATAACATATACCTTGCATCAACTATGTACCACGAAGGTGACACTAACACATTTGTTTCTTTTGGGACTGACGTTGTAAACATTGGTACAGGTGGTACTAGCAGAGTTTATGTAGACAATACTGGTGTACGTCTAGGCGACACAGGCAACGGCTACTTCCAACCTGTCTCTGGTGACTACGGCTCTATCCAGATTGATGGCGGTGCGCATAATAGCTGGGAAGGCTATAGTATTGGTGGTCGTGCTGTGTTTATGCACGACAACAGTACGAGTATGGGTCTGTACGATGATGTTAACAACCATTGGGCGTTATGGCATGCATTTAACGGTGAAACTCACCTATATTATGATGGGGGAACCAAACTAAACACCATCAGCACTGGTGCAAACATAGACGGCGATCTTAATGCTGTAGATAATATTTATGTTGCTAATTACATTTACCACGAAGGTGACACCAACAGTTACTTAGGTTGGTCAGCAGCGGACGACTTCCGCATTGTTGTTGGCAATCGGCAAATCCTTCGTTGCGACGAGGGTGCAAACCCAGATAAAATTCAGTTTTATGACTCAAGTAACTTCATCAACACGGATGGTGATTTTCAAGTTGCGGGTGACATAACCCTTTCTGGGTCGGGAACTTACATACAGTTCCCAGATGGGACACAACAAACAACAGCAGCGACGGGCGGCTTGCCTGAATCGACCGCAAGTACATCTAGTACCTCACAAACGTCTATCGCAACGTATTCCACGACAAGTTATGGCACAATTAAACTTGTGATATCGGTAAAACGCGGAACAGCTAGACAATCTTCTGAGATTCTAATTGTCCATGACGGAACTACAGCCTTTGCAACAGAGTATGCACAGATCAACACAGGGTCAGAACTAGCCTCATTTGACGTAGATATATCTGGAGGCAATGTTCGACTTCTGGCTACCGCAACCTCTGCTACAACGACGAACTATACTATAGCTGAAATCCTCGTAGGGGCATAACATGTTTAGCTCTGCACCCTTTGCTGCTGATACCTTCGCTGGACAAGGTTCTGTAAATGAATCTGTCACAGTTTCTGGGGTATCTGCAACGGGTGAAGTTGGAACGGCTATTGCTAGAAATGTTATAAGGGCGGTTGTAACTGGGCTTGAAGCTACTACGGCAACAGGCGGATCATCTGCTTCAGGCGCGGCTAATGCGTCTGTCACAGGGCTTGAAGCTACAGGGCAAGTTGGCAGCATTGATAGTGTAACAGGTGGAGCAGTTGTAAGTCCTAGTGGCGTAGAAGCTACAGGGGTAGTAGGTGTAGACGCTGTAATCACTGGCGATGCAAACGTAATTATTTCTACAGGTTTAGAAGCCACAGGCGGAATTGGCGACGTAATTGTTGCTGCTGGTGCGGTAGTGTCTCCAGATGGTCTAGAGGCTGTTGGATCGACAAACGATGTAACGGTTACGGGCGATGCTGTTGTTTCACCAGAAGGGTTGCAAGCCACTGGAGAGATTGGCGAGGACTTTGTAGTCACTGGCGATGCAAACGTAACTATTTCTACTGGTTTAGAAGCCGCAGGTGAAGTTGGTGATGTTACGGTTCGAATAAGTATAACCGCTAATGTAGAAGGCGTAACCGCTACGGGTGAGGTAGGCGAGGTAACTGTAACAGGCAGTGCAATTGTTTCACCAACTGGGGTTTCGGCTACAGGTGAGGTGACACCGCCGATAGTTTGGGGTAGAATAATTCCAAATCCGGGTACGTCATGGACAGAAGAAGAACCAAATCCATCGACCGTATGGTCGAATATAGAACCAAGTCCGTCCACAGATTGGACGGATATTGCAGCGTAAAGGTGGTATAAATGCCAAGTACATATACAGCAAATGGTGGCATAGAGAAGATCGCAACAGGTGAGCAGTCTGGCTCATGGGGCGATACCACCAACCTTAACTTTGATATACTGGATCGCATTACGAATGGTGTAGGTTCAGTTGCACTTTCTGGCGTAAGTTCAAACTTGCAGACAGCGGATGGTGCGTTGTCAGATGGACAGTTCAAGGCAATCGTTCTTACAGGAAGCCCAAGTGGAACACACACCATAACGGTTCTGCCGAATGATGCTCAAAAGATTTACTATGTCATTAACAGTTCTGGGCAGAGCGTTATCTTTGACCAAGGGTCGGGTAGCAATGTCACTATAGCAAATGGGCAAACAAAAGTTATTTACTGCGATGGCGCAGGGACTTCGGCTGCGGTAGTTGATTTGTCTGTTACGACTGCAAACAACCTATCTGATCTAAGTAACTACTCAAGCGCAAGAACAAACCTTGGTCTTGAAATTGGCGTAGATGTTCAGGCGTTTGACACACAGTTAAATGATATTGCCAATCTGACTCAAACCTCAACGCACGGTATCGTGAGCAACGGCTCAACCTATATTTCAACAGGCACCGCCAATACGGCTATGTTGATGCCTGCTGGGACAACGGCACAACGGCCTTCTCCAGTAAATGGTATGATCCGCTACAATTCTGATGAACTTGAATTTGAGGGTTATGCCAATGGTGCATGGGGCCGTATTGCGGGTGGTGGAGATACGCAGACAGTAACCACAACAACAACCGCACAATCCATTTTATCTACATATTCAACTACAGACTTTGTCGCTTTAGAGGTTTTGCTCACAGCAGATAATGGCACAGATCGTACAATTACGAAAATGCTTATCGCGCATGATGGAACTACGGCGGTAGCCACACAGTACGGTGAAGTAAACACGGACGCACAACTTGCGACATACGATGTAAACGTAAACAGCGGAAATGTCCGTATCCTTGTGACAGCGGCAAGCGCGACATCAACTGCTCATACAGCAATAGCAACGTTGGTAGACGCATAAACATTTAGCCAAGTGGAAGGTGAAGCATGGCAAACACAAAGAACTTTAAAGTAAATAACGGTATCCAGCCCACAGCATACCATGAGGGCTTAGGTACTGTCTCTACAGGTACTACCGCTCTTGGATATGACCTGAGTGTTACTAGCTATGATAGTAAATCTTTTTTATTCACAAGTCAGGAAACCAGCGTAGCTTGTACAACATTTAAACCCGATGGGACAAAAATGTTTATCGTTGGGCAAGACAACGATACCGTTTACAGGTACAGTCTTTCCACGGCATTTGACGTTAGCACCGCAACGTATGATTCAAACAGTTTTTCTGTTAGCAGTCAGGCAAGTGCGCCCTTTGATGTATGGTTTAAACCTGACGGCACCATTATGTATGTTGTGTGTAACAACACCGAAAAAATATACCAATATACATTAAGCACAGCTTGGGATGTAAGCACAGCATCTTATGCTAACAAATCTTTGTCAACTGTACATAGTAGCACTCTTGGTAGATACCCAAGAGGCATGATGATAAATGACGATGGGACTTCCTTCTATGCGTTTTCAAGCAATGATGAAGTTTTTTACCAATATGACGCAACTACTGCTTATGATGTAAGTACAGCATCATATGCGAGTAAATCTTTTGATCCTGACCTAAACCCAGATAGTACCCCTATGCAGGGTGCTTCCTTTAATGCTGACGGTACAGAACTTTTTGTAGCGGGTAGAAGTAATGATAATGTTTATAGGTATGATTTAAGCTCTGCGTATGACATTAGCACCGCGAGTTATAGCAATATTTCTGGGGATGTGTCGGCGTATGATGCAAATCCTAACCCCAGTTGCGTTAGGTTTAGTTCTGACGGTACAAAAATGTTTGTCACCGACTTCAATTACAAAACGGTGTATCAGTTCACGACAGGCTCAATCATAGCATCAAAAACCCTAGACCTATCCACAGGCACAGTTTTTGAGGCTACCCCGACTGCTGACACTCAGATCATACTAAGCAACCCTGCTGCTAGTGGTACTGTTAGTCAGGCTACTCTTGTTCTCACTGGGGGAACCACTTCAACGTATGATCTTGCAAATGCTTCAGACTCAGGGAGTTCCTTTGAGTTTACGGGCTTTCCATTAAGTCTTAACGGAGCGTTTATAAAACCAGACGCAACGAAGTTTTATTTGAGTTCGAGTAGAGAAATTGTAATTCAATATGACGTTCCCGGTAACAGGTTAAACGGAATAACCCTCGAAACACGATTTGATGCAGCAAGTCAGGTTGTTGTTCTGGAGGGCTTGTTTATAGATTCCGGCGGTACAAGAATGTATCTTGTGTGTAGTAACACGGATACGATCTACCAGTACACGTTAAGCACCGCGTGGGATGTAAGCACCGCTTCGTATGACAGCAAAAGCTTTAGTGTTGCTTCTCAAGAAACCCAACCGCAAAGCGTGTCGTTTAAACCTGATGGCACAAAAATGTATGTTTGTGGAAACGCGTCTGATGATGTTTTTCAGTACACGTTAAGCACCGCGTGGGATATTTCTACCGCTTCCTACGACAGTGTAAGTTTTACTGGTCTTGCTTCCAACCCGACGACTATTACTTTTAAACCAGACGGAACTGAATTTTTCATTACTTATGGAACAACGGTAAGACGGTATAATCTTAGTACCGCTTGGGACATGTCTACCGCGAGTGATCCTACTGTACTTTTAAGCATATCTAATGGTGTTGCTGCTTTTTTCAATAATGACGGAAACGCACTGTATGTATTTCGTGATCCTACGGCGGGTGATCTTGTCCAACAATATAATGCTGGGACAATGGCGGCTATTACATATGATAGCAGCATTCAGTTTGCAGGGGGGACGGCTCCAAGTGCGCCGACTATTGCCGCTTCAGAGTCAGATTTAATAACCTTTACAACCCGTGATGGCGGCACAACGTATCAAGGTGTTCTTGGAATAGATGGAGCGAAATAATGGCTAACAATCAACCTTTCGTTTTAAAGAATGCCGTCGAAATTGGTAAGAACATTGATGTTACACTGGGGTCAATAAGCTCCAGCACAGTGGACTTGTCTACTGGAAACTATTTCAATGACACGCTAACCGCCAACACAACGTATATCTTTAGCAATCCGGGCGATGTGCAGGCTTTCCAGATGGAGATTACTGGTAATGGAAGCACCATCACATGGCCTAGCTCAGTAGACTGGTCTGGTGGCACAGAACCTGCTGACCCTGCTTCTGGGCAAAAAGATATATACTCGTTCATAACACCGGATGACGGCACAACTTATTATGGTTTTAAGTCCGCGACTAATGTAAGCTAACTATGGAAGGTGAAGTAGATGGCTAACGATAAGAACTTTAAAATCAAAAACGGCCTTAGTGCCGCGCAGTACCTTCAAACCACTGGGACTTCTTCTTCTCAGGCGGAGCCAAACTATATAGGCAATCCTTCCTATGATAGTAAATCCTTCAGTGCGAGTGGACAGACTTCCAACACACAGGGGATAACCTTTAAAACTGACGGCACCGTTATGTATATTCTAAGTGCCAGTGACGATAGGGTGTACCAGTACACTCTTTCCACGGCTTGGGATGTGTCCACAGCTTCGTATGCAAGTATTTTTTATAGCTTCTCTGGTTTAGGTATTCTGCCTACGGCTATTGAGTTCAAGCCAGATGGCACAAAGATGTTTATTTCTGGCACTAACGGAACGATATATGGGTACAATCTATCTACTGCATGGAATGTTTCCACGGCATCTTCCGACACGAACTTTTCTCCTTCTGAGGTAAGCAATATAGCGGGGTTCGCTTTTAAATCAGATGGCACAAAGCTCTACATACAGATAAATGCAGTTTTTTATCAATACACTGTAGGCACGGCTTGGAATGTATCTACCGCAAGTTATGACAGTGTGACCAAAGACTTTAGCAGCACTCAGGACGCAACTATAACTGATTTAATACTTAGCTCTGACGGGTTCTCTATGTCTTCTGCATCCAATGCCTTGGAAAGCATTGAGCAATTTAAAATGTCTACGGCATATGATTTAAGTACAGCTTCTTATGAAGGAAGTTATCCTATTTCCGAATCGAGTGGAGTCAACAGCGTAACGTTTGGTTCCAGCGGGACTAAGATGTATGTTGTTGTTTCTTCTGAAACGATTTACCAATATACAGTCGGAACAACAGTTGTAACCCTAGACCTATCGACAGGGTCTTATCTGTCCAAAACGCTATCCACAGACACCACGTTTGCATTTAGCAATCCCCCTGCATCTGGCACGGCTATGGGGTTTGTTTTGAGTGTTACGGGTGATGGAAGCACTGTAGCATGGCCTAACAACGTGAAGTGGGGTTTGGGTATTACTCCAAGCGCACCCGCTTCAGGAGACAAGAATATATATACGTTTGTCACGACAGATGGCGGGGCATCTTACTATGGCAAGTTAGCAGGGAGTGGCATGGCATGAGTAATATAGCAAACATTATGGGTGTAGCGGCTTCTGGGCCAGACCTTAGAAGATTTATTTACGCTGCTGATTATGGTCAGAAGGGAATTCGTACAATAGATGTTACAGACCCGACATCACCTAGCGTTGTAGCAACATTGACGGACACAACTAATCTTGATGGCGTGTATTATACAGCAATAGACCTAACAAATAATGTCTTACTTTGCACAACAATAGATGGTCAAAGGCGGGTAAACGCAATAGATATTAGTAACCCGCTAAGTTTGTCAATTTCTGACACTTATCAATTTGCGGCGGGAACTTATGGTGGGCATGAAGGTAGTTTGGCTATAGACTACGCTAATGAGCGTCTGTGGCTTGCATCAGGTAGTTCTGGGGATCGGTTGTCAGCCTTAGATTATAGCACACCCACTGCTTTATCTTTAGCAGGAGAGTTTCAAAGCAGTGCATACGCTGATCGTCCAAGAAACACTATGTATGTTAGCTCTAGTCAAGGAGATGAAAGTGATGAATATGTTTTCTACTGTGAAGTAGATGACGACAGCCTTAGTGCAATAGATGTTTCAGACATAAGTAACATCACATTTGAGAGGTCTAGAACCGATGCCACATATATTGGGGGCGATCTTGGTAATATAGTATATGATGACACGAACGTTTGGATGTGGACTTCAAAAACTACAAGGATTACAGCCGTAGACATGAATGCAAACGGAAACTCTATTCCAAGTGGCGCATGGAGTTATACCTCATCAACAACGAGAAGCGGCACTGTATCAGGTGGAGGACGAAACATAGCAGAGGGATGTTTAGCGTTCGATGGAAGTCGCAAATATGGCTTTACATGCGGCACCTATAATGTTTCAACTTGGGATTTTAGCACTTCAGGTACGTCTAAAAGCTCTAGTGATGAATACTTTAGCGAAAGTTTGTTTTTCTACGGCCTTGCTTACGATAGTGTAAATCAACTTTTGTATGCCGTTGAGCAAGATGATTTTTACGTTTTTGACGTTAGCGACATAACCGACATGACAATTGCAGGTTCAATAACAAACGCATTTACTAATGCGGGTGGCCAAGGTGGTCGTGGCTGCGTTCTTGGTTATGATCCAACTGCATAAGAGAGATACAACATGCCCCTACAAAAGTTACAGTTTCAGCCGGGTATAAACAAAGAAACGACTTCGTATAGTAACGAAGGTGGGTGGTATGACATGGATAAAGTCCGCTTTCGTGCGGGGTTTCCTGAGAAGATTGGTGGTTGGACTAAGATAGGTAACAAATCGTTTTTGGGTTCGTGCCGTGCGCTGCACTCATGGCGCACCATTAATCTGAACAACTATCTTGGCGTTGGCACAAGCGACAAATACTACATCGAAAGCGGTCAGGGCTACTACGACATAACCCCGATACGGCTAACTGCTCCACCAAACGGAAGCATGGAAGTAACTGTTGCGGGAGTTTACGCTACAGGGGCTACTGGTGAAGTTAGTATTAACTTAGACGTTGGTCAGGTTACAAATGATGCCGCAACAGGACAAGTGGGTCAGGCCGTTGTTAATACGGATGGTGCAGATGTAGTAGCACTGGTTCCCGCAAGTGACAGTTTGTCGGCAACTGGCGGCGTTGGTTCTGCCACCATAGGCGGCAACATAGACACGTCTGTAACGCTCGAAGGCGTAGAAGCCGAAGCTGGAGTAACTGCTTCCGCAACCGTTGGTGCCAGTGAAAACATAGCTATCGTTACATTTGCTGCGACAGACGGATCGTCCACTGTTGTAGTGACTCACACGGCGCATGGTGCAGTGACAGGGGACTACGTGACTTTTACTAACGTGGAGTCTTTAGGGGGCAACATTACGGCGGATATTCTAAACCAAGAATACAAGATTGATGAAGTTCTCACTGGCGATACTTACGAGATCACTGCAAGGGAAGTTAATTCTGTAGCCGATATAACAGTAGACGGTGTATATACACCTGTAGCAGTCACGGCAAATGCCTCTGACACAGGGGACGGTGGTGATTTCACTATTGGAACTTATCAGATCAACACTGGCTTGAATACTTCTGTGTTTGGAAATGGCTGGGGTGCAGGCACATGGTCTCGCGGGGCTTGGGGGTCTGCCGCTGCAATTGATGTCTTGACGGATACACTTCGCTTGTGGACGCATGACAACTTTGGTGAAGACCTGATAACAAATATTTTTGGCGGAAACATATATTACTGGGATGCTTCTGCTGTTAGTCCGCTGGGAAATAGAAGTGTTGCGATTAGTGACTTAACGGGTTCAGTAGACGCGCCTATTGTTGCAAACAAAGTTATTGTGTCTGATGTTGACCGACACGTCATTGCCTTCGGTACAAACCCATTGGGCAGCACGACACAAGACCCCTTGCTTATCCGCTTCTCTGACCAAGAGAATGTACTGGATTGGAGACCGACAACGACGAACACAGCAGGTGATCTTTTAGTAGGTTCGGGTTCGCGCATTGTGACCGCAGTCGAGACAAGGCAGCAGATTCTTGTGTTCACAGATATATCTGTCCACACCATGCAGTATTTAGGGCCACCGTTTACATTTGGGATTAACATGATCTCTGAGAATGTAACCATAGCTAGTCCCAACGCCGTCATTCCTATCGAAGATAATGTCTACTGGATGGGCAAGAACGAGTTCTACATCTACACAGGCGCGGTTCAAAAAATACCATGTACGGTGCGGGACTACGTCTTTACTGATTTCAATGAGGGGCAAGCTGAGAAAGTATTTGCAGGATCAAATACAGCGTTTTCGGAAGTGTGGTGGTTCTATCCATCTGCGGACAGCGACACGGTGAATCGCTACGTTGTGTATAACTACCAACAGAATATCTGGTATTATGGCACATTAGATCGTGGTGCGTGGATTGATCGTGGGGTTCAAGACTATCCGATTGCCGCAGGTGTAGACAACTATCTGTATTATCAAGAGAACGGCTTTGATGACGGAAGCACTTCTCCCTCATCAGCTATTACGGCACACATTGAATCAAGCCAGTTTGATATTGGGGACGGCAATAACTTCTCGTTCGTAAGCCGTATTATACCCGACGTTACGTTTAGAAACTCAACCGAAGGGTCTCCCTCAGTCAACTTCACGATGAAAGCGCGGAACTTCCCCGGCGGTGCCCACTTACAAGAAGACG
>Ga0213860_10001218_pt1 | contig 10440 bp, 11 predicted proteins | sample PICome_3_FD_160118 | JGI IMG/M metagenome (GOLD analysis project Ga0213860, IMG submission 160118) | Coastal seawater microbial communities near Pivers Island, North Carolina, United States - PICO550 | ecosystem: Environmental > Aquatic > Marine > Coastal | place: USA: North Carolina...
TGATGAGTGAAGACTGATGCCTGCAGTTTCACAAGCACAACAAAGGTTTATGGGTATGGTCTACGCTACCAAAAAGGGCGAGATGACCAACCCATCACCTGAAGTTGCAAAAGCAGCAGCATCAATGAAAAAGAAAGATGCTAAGGATTTTGCTTCAACAAAGCATAAAGGACTACCAGAAAAGAAGAAGAAATCATTAAAAGAGTTTATGTCGTCTATATAAGACAGACGTAATAAAACAATGCTGGCATTCCTTCTTCCTTTAGCATCGAAGATTATTTCGGATGCTGTCGCTAAGATTCCCGAAAACGAGGAACTTGGCGAGAAACTGATTGACATCTGTTTGGTTATTCTTGGTAAGGCAGTTAAACTGACCAAGACTGATATGGATGATAAACTTCTGGAGACTGTTGTTGCTGCCATTAAGGCAAGAGACTAGTCTTTTCTTTTTATAAATATCAGTATATAACTAAAATAATAAGGGTAAATTCACATGGCTCTTTGGGGAAAAGTTGATAATGTGCTATCGACTGGTACGGTTTCAGTCGATTATGATACTTTAGTCGTTACTGGTACGGCAACATCTTTTGGTCAAACTGGATCTGCACAAGTAGGCGACGTAATCAGATTCGGTGTTCGCGACGGCGGCGGCGGTACATACTTTGGTGATGCTCGTATTACTAGCATCGTTGGATTACTGACTTGCTCAATCGCATCTACTGCTGGTCTTTCTGGCGCTGCTATGGCTGGCGTCTTGTTCGAAGTTTCACAACTTCCAAAATATACTACTACTGATCCTGCTTTCTCTGAGAAGCCAGGAACTGGTCCTTCGCATGACAATATTGTCTTTGCGATTAACTCACCAGCAGGTTATGCTGATACCACCAGCAAGTACAGAACTTCTGGAAATGGTTGGGTAGGCGTTACAACTTATATGGATACTCACGGAAACCTGAGAGTTAAGTCTGAGGTTCTTGTTGCTATCTCTACCGCTGGTATTACTACTGGAACTGGTAGCTTCCTCTATCCTGTATCAGATTCTTGATAATGAATTAGTATGAGATTTGATGAATTGAATGAAGATAACTATTTGTTATTTGCTATAAAATTTTACGACAATCCCCAAGCAGTCACCAAGGACGACTTTGAGGATGATTTAAAGCGAATCAAGTACGTCAAGAGGTTACTAAAAAGATATAAAAATACTGGGGTGCTTAAGACTCATCTGATTCTTAATCACCTCACTGTTTTGTTTAATGTCTTTAATGATGCCGCAGTTCCACTGTTGTTCTTTAATCTTGAAAGAGAACTTTGGCCATATATTAAAAGTTTTTTGGTATTTTTAAAAAGACTTCCAGAGTATCCTAGGTCACAAATAGATATTGTTACTGAAGATGCTGATTGTTTGTCTCAGTTAAAGGAACTGTAATGGACATCGATAAGATTATAGAAAGGGTTAGAAACTTAAACGAATCTCCCGTTAACTCAAATAGTGCTAACGTTGCTTACTATAATCCGTTGTTGTGGAAGCAGGCAGTAACACAGGACTATCAAACTCCTGGTGAGTCTGGATTAGCGGCAGATAGATTTAGTGGAACTTGGCCTGTTGAAAAGTTGAGTTTAGATGATATAGATTCGATGGTATCAGCATCAAGAGAGTTTGTAGATAAAGTGGAAGAAGGAAAGAATTTAAGAGCACCTATCCGTAACCTGGGAGAAGAGGTAGCGGCAGGTCCAACAAACAGCGTAGGAGGCGGTCAGATCGCCGGTACAGCAGAAGCAGGGGATGACCCACCAGTTAGAAAGAAGAAGCGTAAGCGCACTCCTAACGGTCGTGTAGGGTCTAGGAAGATGTGGTTAGACTTCACGAGGAATATGTAATGGAAGACCCTGGAGTAAATGCTGCTATACTAGAAAGATTGGAGAGAGTAGTAGAATCTTTACAGGATAACTCTGTAAAGATGGGACAGTTACTTGCGGTTCATAATGAGAAGTTAGATAAGCAAGATAGAATCGATGCTGTACTCTTTGAGAAGGTAGAGTCAGTACATAGAGAAGTTAATCGTAGAGCAGACGAAATAAAGAAAGGGTGTGAAAGAGATATAAGATTGATTGATGAAAGACTCAGGATTATGGAGAAGAAAATGTGGACCATCTTTGGTGCACTTGCTGTAGTATCGTTTATGGTCAGTATACCAGGTCAAAAACTGCTACAGAACTTCTTGACGCCACAAGTCTCATCAAGTATAATGAGAGGACTGTAAAGTCCCCTTATAATGGATTTAGTTGATTCCAAATATATTGGACTGATTTCATCCCGCCTACACAAATTCAAGAAAGTCAAGGCGGACCTTTATAACTTCCGTTGTCCCATCTGTGGGGACTCACAGAAGAACAAGAACAAGGCAAGAGGATACATTTATCCGGTCAAAAATAACACGAACTTCAAGTGCCACAACTGTGGTGCTAGTATGTCGCTGAACAATCTTATCAAGCATATTGATACGGTTCTGCACAAGCAATATACTCTTGAGAAGTTTAAGGAAGGTCACACTGGTAGGAACTTTGTGACTGAAGAACCTGTGTTTGATTTTAAGAAACCAGTCTTCAAGAAATCTATTGACTTGCCCAAGGCATCAGAGAACCCAGTATCAAGAGAATATCTTGAAAAGCGTAAATTAAATCCTACAGAATTTTACTATGCTGAACAGTTTAAATGGTGGACTAATCAGCAGAAACATACCTTCGACACTATCGGTAGGGATGAACCACGAGTTATCATTCCGATGTATGATGAGGAAAAAAATCTAATCGGGTTTCAGGGTAGAGCACTGGATAAATCGCCTAATAAATACATCACCATCATGCTCCAAGAGGACGCGCCGAAAGTATATGGACTTGAAAAAATCGATCGAAAATTACCTGTCTACGTGGTCGAAGGACCCTTTGACAGCACTTTCGTCAACAATAGTGTCGCTCTGTGTGGCAGCGACGGTGACGTTCGTTGTCTTGATGGCTGCGACATCATTTTTGTTTACGATAACGAGCCCCGCAATAGAGAAATTGTCAAAAGGATTGAAGGATGTATCGGACGAAATCAAAGCGTCGTCATCTGGCCAAACAGCATTGTAGAGAAGGACATTAATGATATGATTCTTTCTGGACATAACGTTATGTCCGTGCTAGAATCTAATACTTACAAAGGTCTTGAAGCAAAAGTCAAATTCAACAACTGGAAAAAAATATGAGCAACGGAACTAAGGTAGTCAAGAGAAACGGACAGAAGGAACTTCTTGACCTGAACAAACTTCATGTGATGGTAGAGCAGGCATGTAAGGACCTTGCTGGCGTCTCTGCTTCACAAGTAGAAATCCAATCTGGTATTCAGTTCTATGATGGAATCACAACAGAAGAAATCCAAGAGATTCTTATTAGGAGCGCTAGTGACCTTATCGATTTGGAGCATCCTAATTATCAGTTTGTGGCGGCTCGCCTGCTGATGTTTGCATTGCGTAAGCAACTGTTCGGTCGTATGCATGAGTTTCCTACCCTCTACAAGCACGTAGAGCGCTGTATTGGGCGTGGTGTGTATGATCCAGAGATCTTGACTCTTTACACCTATGAGGAGTTTGAGAAACTGGAATCCTATATGGATCATGATCGTGACTATTTGTTTACATATGCTGGATTACGGCAGGTTGTAGATAAATACCTAGTGCAAGATAGAAGCACTGGACAGGTGTATGAGACACCCCAGTTCATGTACATGATGATTGCGGCGACTATCTTTTCGCGATATCCACAAGAGACGAGACTGGATTACGTAAAGAAGTATTATGACGCAATCTCCCGACACAAGATCAACATCCCCACACCAATCATGGCAGGGGTGCGAACACCACTTCGACAATATGCTAGTTGTGTTCTTGTTGATGTTGATGACTCCCTCGATAGCATCTTTAGCTCTGATATGGCTATCGGCAGGTATGTTGCACAGAGGGCGGGTATCGGTATCAACGCAGGCAGAATCCGTGGAATCAACAGTAAGATCAGAGGCGGCGAAGTACAGCACACTGGTGTTGTCCCATTTCTCAAAAAATTTGAGAGCACTGTCCGATGCTGCACTCAAAATGGCATACGAGGTGGAAGTGCAACTGTCCACTTCCCCATTTGGCACCAAGAAATAGAAGACATCCTTGTTCTCAAAAACAACAAGGGTACAGAAGACAATCGCGTAAGGAAACTTGATTACTCCATCCAGATTTCAAAACTTTTCTATGAGCGTTTCATCCAGAATGGAGAGATTAGCCTGTTCTCACCGCATGATGTTCCGGGACTCTATGATGCTTTTGGTACTGATTCATTTGATGATCTCTATGTGGACTATGAATCAAATAAGTCTGTTCCAAGAAAAACTATCGGTGCTCAGGAACTCATTCTTGATCTCCTGAAAGAACGGGCAGAGACTGGTCGTTTGTATATCATGAACATCGACCACTGCAACTCTCACTCCTCCTTTGTTGATAAGGTTGAGATGAGTAACCTATGTCAGGAGATTACCCTGCCTACCAAACCTTTACAACACATTGATGACGAAAATGGTGAAATTGCTCTTTGCATTCTTAGCGCTATCAATATTGGTAAAATTAGGGATTTGGAAGATCTTAATGTTCTCTGTGATCTTGCTGTTCGCAGTCTTGATGAACTTATTGATTTTCAGGGGTATCCGATCAGAGCTGCCGAAATTGCCACCCGTGCGCGGAGATCACTGGGAATCGGTTACATTGGACTAGCACACTACCTTGCTAAGAACGGAGTATCTTACAACGATTCAGAGGCATGGAAACTGGTTCATGACCTCACTGAAGCGTTCCAATACTACCTTATCAAGTCCACCGTAAACCTTGCAAAAGAGAAGGGTGCTTGCGAGTATAGCAGCCGAACTAAATACGGAAATGGAATTTTACCTATTGATACATATAAGAAGGATGTGGATGAACTAGTCCCGAATGAGTTACATTACGATTGGGAGTCTCTTAGAAAAGAGGTACTCACACATGGAATCAGGAACAGCACGTTGTCCGCACAAATGCCTTCAGAGAGCAGTTCCGTTGTGTCAAACGCAACTAATGGAATTGAGCCTCCTAGAGGGTACCTGTCCGTTAAAAAGTCAAAGAAGGGTCCACTTAAGCAGATTGTTCCACAGTATCAAACGCTCAAGAACAGTTATACGCTTCTGTGGGATATGCCTAATAACACTGGGTATATTAACATTGTTGCTGTGATGCAAAAGTTCTTTGACCAGGCTATCAGTGGTAACTGGAGTTACAATCCCCAGAACTACCCTGATAACGAAGTGCCAGTGTCGGTGATGGCACAAGACCTTCTGACTACATATAAGTATGGTTGGAAGACCAGTTATTATCAAAACACCTACGACATTAAGACTGATGAGGTTGAAGAAACCAAAGAGTCTCTTGAAAATTTAATTTCTCAATTAGAAAACGCAGAGGAGGAAGAGTGTGAGTCTTGTAAGATTTAAAACTAATAATGATGAAAAACCTGTTGTTGATTCCATGACCGTATTCAATTCAGAAGAGGTAGACACAAAGAAACAACCGATGTTTTTCGGAAAACCCCTAGGAGTTCAAAGGTACGATTCTTACAAGTATCCCATTTTTGAAAAACTCACCACTCAACAACTAGGATATTTCTGGAGACCAGAAGAGGTCTCCCTCCAGAAGGACCGCAGTGACTACCACACACTGCGTCCAGAACAGAAGCACATCTTCACCAGCAACCTGAAGTATCAGGTCATGCTGGACTCTGTTCAGGGTCGTGGACCTGGTATGGCGTTCGCTCCATACTGCTCACTGCCTGAACTAGAGGCATGTATGAAGGTGTGGGAGTTCATGGAGATGATCCATAGTCGCTCCTATACTTACATCATCAAGAACGTGTATTCAGACCCTTCAGAGGTGTTTGATACTATCCTTAAGGACGATCGTATTTTAGAACGCGCTGTGTCCGTCACAGAGGCGTATAACGATTTTATCAATGCAGCACATCACTATGATGCTTCCAACGACTGGATACACGCATTAGAACAAGTCCCCACCGCCGTAGAATCAAGGTATGAACTCAAGCGCAAACTCTTCAGAGCAGTTGCAAACGTTAATATTCTTGAAGGTATTCGCTTTTACGTATCATTCGCTTGCAGTTTTGCATTTGGCGAACTCAAGCTTATGGAGGGAAGTGCAAAGATCATCGGTCTAATCGCCCGTGATGAAAACCAACATCTGGTAATCACCCAAAATATTATTAAGAATTGGAAGAACGGTGATGACCCAGAGATGAAGAGAATTGTTCAGGAGGAAGAAGCCTGGGTTTACAAAACCTTTGAAAACGCAGTGAACCAGGAGAAGCACTGGGCAGAGTATTTGTTTAAGGACGGATCTATGATTGGTTTGAACGACAAACTGCTTCAGCAGTATGTCGAATGGATTGCTAATCGTAGAATGAAAGCAATCGGATTAAAACCACTCTATGACATACCAGCAAAGAACAACCCACTTCCTTGGACGGAGCATTGGATTTCTTCAAAAGGTCTTCAAGTTGCACCCCAAGAAACAGAAGTTGAATCCTACATTATCGGAGGAATCAAGCAAGACGTTACCAAGGACACTTTCGCAGGATTTAGTCTCTAGAAGCATTACTGCATACAAAGAAGCAGCAAAATCAGATCACTTCTTGTTTGGTGACTACGACCCATATGAAGCATACAGAGAGTCTTAGGACTCTCTTTTTTTATATCCTTGTTACTGACTTTTTAACAATAGCAGTTCCTTGTACTGCTCTTTGAGAAGTTCCGTTAGGATCATTGAGCATTACGTCATAGAAATATTTTCCTGCCTTCAAATCTGTTGTGACGGTTGTTCCTAAACCAACAGTTACTTTTCCAGAAGTTCTATCTGTTGCGAAAGTTACTGTAAAGTCTGCTGCCTTTGAAGAAGACTCATATCTTTTCATTTGAGCACATGCCGTAAAGTTAGTCAAATCTTTCAGGCTATTGGATGCAACATCTTCAAATATAAAAGATTGAGAGAAGTCTGTTCCTGTGTAAATGACTAAGTTGCTGGTGTATAAATCAGGCATCGTTTTTTGAAATATTTATTATAAGAATGGACTGATCCAATCTTCATTACTATTTTCATCAACTGCGGCGATAGTAATATTTTTTTCATTACACTTAGCAATGAACAAATCATATGATGCTCTTACAGTATCTAAAGTCATACTACCAGAGGTATCGATAAACAAAGAAATAGTAGATCCATCAGGTAACTCATCAACCTTACATAGACTAAACCAGTCGGTGATATTTGCTTCGCTGCCTTCATCACGATTTACAAGTATTGGACCAAATGTTAATCCATCTGTACTAGTTCCTATTTCTTGAGGATAATCAACTATTTTAATTTTAGGACCTTTTGCGAAATATGTTCCTAACTGATTTGTTGCAGAACTATCATATTCATAGTAATCAATTTGGAACATCTCATCACCTTCTTTTGTATAGTCTCTGTATATTATCATCTGCCAATCATCCATCGCTCCACGATTTCTCCATTCAGTTGCTGCATCACCAGATAAACCTATAGCAGTTGCATCATTGCTATTTCTAGTGGTAAAAAATTGTGTATTGTATATGATATCGCCACTTTTACTCCAAGCATTAAAATCTTTTCCACCAGCATATGATGTTGCTTGACCCTCATATGCTGGACCATCAGATCTAGAATTATAAGAACCTGATACGGTAAAATCTGCTCCCTGAAGTTGATTCAATATACATTTATATCGACGATAAGATGAACTTCCAGTAGGCTCAAAGTAATCTGCTTCAATCCATATTTTTAGTGTTTGTCCTTCATGTACAATCACAGTATCATTTTCAGTCAAATAATCGCTCAAAATACCACCAACTTCAACTCTATGTCTGAAGACTGGATCTACGTTTACCACTGTGCATGTTGAACTTGTTCCTATTACAGTTCCATCTGTAGCACCATATGCAACATTGATAGTAAAGTTTTCATCTATTTCAACTGGACCAAATGCATATGAATAGGATGCTGTCTTACTAATAGTCGCAACTCCAGAGTTTCCTCCCAAGTCTGTGATGTTAAATGACCCTTGAATACCGCTTCTAAATTCAGTTGGACCTAACCATCCTTGAGTATTATCTCCTGGAACACCACCGACTTGATTCATTACCCAATAGAGATCTGTACTAGAATCTACATTGGTTGTGTTTACTGTTATATCTAAAGTCTCACCTTCTCTAACATGGGTAGTTGAGACACCACCTACTGAAGTTGTTATGACTGCAGACAGAGGAGCATCAGTAACCTGGACGTTTTGACTTTCTGTGACTGCTGTGCCTGTTGTTGATCCAGTTCTTACAACAATACTAAACTCACCATTTGCCTCATTCTCTTGATCTAGTTTTGCAGTAACGGTAACGGTTCCAATACCATTTACACCACCAGTCCCAACTATATTGAAAGATCCTGTGGTATTTGTATCAAAATCAGCAGCATCTAAGTTGGTAAAGTTTGTGCTGTAATATAATGTTGTTCCATCTGCAATATCAGTTGTATAAATTTGGAAGTTAACTGATTGTGATTCGGCAACAGTAAGTTGATCTGGGTCGATAGAATATGTTGGATCAATATTAGAAACCGTTACATTTGAACTTGTTGTTAATGCAGTTCCTGTTGGAGAGTCTGATCTAACAACAATATTGAAAGTCTCACTTGCTTCTGCAACAGCAGGATCATCGTAAGCAACAACTCTTGTAATCGTTGCAGAACCAATCTCATTAGAATCTGCACTGATAGTGAATGATCCTGTGAGAGAGTTATCTTCAAAATCATCAGCAACCATATCACCGCCAGTGCTATAATATAAAACAGTTCCATCGGGAACGGCAGTGGTATTGACTGTGAATGTTACTGACTGACCTTCATTGATTGAAGTTGCTGATGGTGTAATATCATTTGTTGGAACAATATCACCTATGCTTATATTCTGACTTGTTGTAACAGCAGATCCAGATACTGATTCAGTTCTGATAACTAAGTTGAATGATTCTGTTCCATCTGCTACAGCATCTCTAGCAGCAGTTCTTACAATAGTTCCAGTATCGCTGTTGATTGTGAATGAACCGCTTAAAGAAGAATCAGAGAAGTCTGATCCAGATACTTGACCACCACCAGTGCTGTAATATAATGTGGTTCCATCTATTACATCAGCTGTCGTTACTGTAAATGTTACTGACTCTCCTTCATTAATTGATGTTGTGGATTCTGAAATGTTAAAAGTTGCTGGAATATCTGTTACTGATACTGGTAGACTTTCTGTAACTGCAACACCAGAGGTAGATCCACTACGTATTACTAATGAAAATGTATTAGTCCCTTCATTAACAGGGTCTCTGGCTATTGTTCTTGTGATAGTGGCTATACCAGCATACTGACTGGTTCCCTGTTCAATTTCAAACTGTCCTGTTGTGCTATTATCTGCAAAGTCTGCAGCAGTCATATCACTGCTAGATGTTGAATAAAATAATGTACTTCCAATACCAACACTATTTGTTCTTACTGTGAATTCAACTGATTCACCTTCAGTCATGAACTGCCTTGCGGCATTAACATTATAAGTTGATGATTCAAACAATCCACCACCTTTTTTTACAAGCTTGAGTAAGACATTTCCAACAACCACTTGATCGTCTATGTCTAACTCAACATCTCCATTAGCAGTAGCAAATGTAAATTCAGAAGTTGCTGTTCCACATCTTAAGTTAATGCTATCACCCTGAGCACCAAGTAGATAAAGGTATTTGCAACCGTTTAATCTCCCTTTGATATCAACAATTTCATCCGATGTTTCTGTTAAAACTACTTTGACTGGAGTTAACTCTTGTGTTCCTGTTGGAAAGGTTGCTGGATTGAAAATATTAACCAGACTTCCCATATTAGAATCGGTAATATTTGTACCAAAACCAGGAGCATTTTCTTTTACAAAGTTTTTAAAAGAAATTCTATTTGTAGAATTGATATGAGTATTCATTTATTATTCCTCTCTCAGAAGTCCTTCATTGACTAAGTTGGCGTATAGATCAGGATTTCCTTTCTTTAGATTATCTGCAGATATCCTAAGGGCAAAATCGGTATCTCTATAAGTATCTAAATTGCTAATCGTGTTTATTGTTTCTCCCATTGCAGTTTTTCTTGCTCTTGCTAATACTTCAAGTGTAGCTATAGGTAGAGCAGTTACGACAAAGACTGCATTAAGTGGAGACATATCAAGAAATGCTCCAAGAGAGTCTCCAACATCTGTACCTAATGTAGCATCTACTCCTTTAAGGAAGGG
>Ga0213860_10001219_pt1 | contig 10432 bp, 3 predicted proteins | sample PICome_3_FD_160118 | JGI IMG/M metagenome (GOLD analysis project Ga0213860, IMG submission 160118) | Coastal seawater microbial communities near Pivers Island, North Carolina, United States - PICO550 | ecosystem: Environmental > Aquatic > Marine > Coastal | place: USA: North Carolina | collected...
AGATAACAACGAAATTGGTAAGGGTCTAGCAACTGATTCTGATGATAGAGGTACTATTGCTACTTCACTCAAATTCTTTGCAAGACCTACACCTGTCAGATTCACTGTTAGAAGACTAAAACCATCTACAACAATCTATCCTTTCCTAGATGGAAATGATATTTCACGTTGGACATGTCCTGATGGTAGATTTACTGGAGTTGCTGGAAACTCTTCCATTGGTTTCAATGCTCCAATTACCACTGATGAAAATGGTAATGCTAGTGGCATTATCCTAATTCCTGCAGGTATTCCACCAGTAGAAAATGCTTCCTGGACTGGAGATGTAAATACCATCTCTTATGATAATACTCAACCAGAGTTGAGAATTTCTACAGGTATCAAGACCATTAGATTTACTTCCAGCAGATCTAATGATGCTAAGGACACTGTGGATACCTACACTGATCTCAAGTATTATGCTGTTGGTAAACTACCTCAGAATCCACCATCTATTACATCAACATCTCCTGCATTCTTCAAAGCAAATGAAGGTATTCAAAAGATTGACAGTGTAACTGATGTTGAGATCAAACCAAATCCTCTAGCACAAACATTCAATATCGAAGCATTTGAAGGTGGACTATTCGTTACCAGTGCTGAACTGTTCTTCAATCAGAAGAGTACAAACGTACCAGTAAGAGTATACATCACAAATACAGAGATTGATAAACCTGCTAAGCACATCCTCCCAGGTGCAGAGGCAACACTCGCACCAAACACTCTAATTCGTTGCTTTACCAATGGTACTGCAACCATCATGGTTGGTGAGCAGATTGTTGGAGCACAATCAGCATGTAGTGGTCCTCTACTAAGAGTATTGGATTCTACTAATATTGAAGTTACTGCTTCTGCTGATGGAAAGGTTATCCTATCAAGCGATCAGGTGTACACCCTCGTATTGTCTAACCATAATGGTAGAGAGTACATTCAAAATGAGAATCTAATTATTGATTCTATTACAAAGTATAATAACGAAAACAACACACAACTAGGTCTAACTATTGCTAAGGATGCTGGTAGAGTTACTGATCTAGTTGTCAATGACACTGGATCAAATTACGATTCTGCATTCCTAACATTCGAGAGTCCACAACTCCCAGGTGGCAGTCAAGCAAGTGGTGCTGTGAAGATTTCTGGTGGAAAGATTTACAACTCTACTGTTGCACTAGGTGGATCTGGTTATACTGCACCTCCTGCAATTGTTGTCAAAGGTGTTGGAACTGGTAATGGTGGTGCAGTTATTACTGCTAAGATTACTCTCGACACACCAGCAGTTAGAATGGGTGTTGCTGTAGATACTGCAGAAACAACTAATTCTACCATCCCAACCAAGTTCAAATTCAAGAATCCTGTATATCTACAGAATGGCACCAAGTATGCTCTTGTAGTAGAAACAGATTCTACAGAATATAAACTCTGGGTATCTAGACTTGGAGAGACTGAGATTGTAACCAGTTCACCTGTTACAACACAACCTCTACTTGGTTCTGTATACAAAGCACAGAATACCGATAACTGGACAGAGGATCTATTTGAAGATCTCAAGTTTACACTAAATCGTGCAGAATTTGACATCGGTAGAAGTGCAAACCTCAAGATTACCAACGAAGCACTAGGAACTGAATCACTACAACTCAATCCGTTTGAGACTAGTGGTGTTTCTGATCAGAATGCTACCTCCCCACTATTCAAACTCAATAACAAAGTCGTCAAGGTTTATCACAAGAACCATGGATTTGAGGATGGTGGAGATTCATATGTATTCTACTCTGGTGGTGATGGTGTTGGTGGTGTTTCTAGCACACAGGTCAATACTACACTATTCAAGGTATCCAACGCTGGTATTGATAGTTACAATATCGAAAACGTTAGCACTGCTGCTAGCAGCGTCAAAGGTGGTGGTGGAGCAGTCCTCGCATCTTACAACAGAAAGTATGAGAGACTATTCCCTCAGGTAAATTACTTGTCATTCAGTGGAACTACATTGACTTCTACAGTCAAAACAACCAATATTATTCCAGTTGATTCTAACACTGAAAATTACAATTCTTATTCTCAGACTGCATACGAGAAGACCTTCCTAAATGAAATTCAGTATTTCACCAACCAGAAGGTTCTTGGATCTAGAATCAATCAGGTTCTCAATAACATCGAAAGATCTCTAGAATATAAGATCAACTTTGGTTCTAATGTTTCTTACCTATCTCCTGCTATTGATCTATCATCTGCATCCGTAATTACTTCTAGCAATAGAATTGAGAATGCAAGTGGTAAGGAAGATAGATTTGGAAGAAGAGATGCAGTTGTAAAACTCAAAGAACTTTACAGATTTACTTTGGGTAATTTGAACTCTCAAACAATTCAATCTCTCCAAGAGGTTAGTATTGAAGCAACTGGTTCCACAGGTTCGGGACCTGGATCTAAGGCGAAGGGAACAATTGCAAGAGTAATTGTTGAGGGTGGTGACACTATTGTATATGTAAGAGTCTCAACAGTCAATCCATTCTCTAAGAATGACCAATTGTCTATCTCTGGACTTACTGGAACACCAACTGTAAATTCTGATCCTGTCAAAGTTCAGTTTGGTGGAACTGGTGGACCAGTTGTACCAGTAACTGGTGCATCGGTAATTGCTAGAAATATTGATTACTCAGGTGTTCTTACTGCTAAGATTGAAGGTAAGTTGGTATTCTTTGATCCCAAGAATCAAACGTTTACCATCAAGAATGACAAGAAACCATATGGAAACACCACTTTCGATCAATCTCTTGCTGAAGCATCAGTTGCAGAACCATTAGTTGCTAGAAGTGGTGATAGTGTAGAAGATATCTTCAGAGTAGGAGATAAACTATTCTACACTGGTCAAGAAGATGATGATGCTGCATATTGGGAAATCAAAGAAATCCATTACACAGATGGTATTGATTACTCACCAGAAAATAGATTCTCCAACAGTTCTTCTGTTGCAAAGTATGTAACAAAAGAAATTTCTATTGGAAATCCTGGTACATCAATCAATGTCAAGTTGACCGCAAATGTCAAGGATACCGAGAATATTCAAGTTCTCTTTAGATATAAAGAATCCTCCAGTCAGGAATCATTTGAAACTATCGAGTATGAATTCTTCAATGGTAACGGTTATCCAGATACTGATATCATTGCATCTTCTGAAAATACCATCTCTGGTATTACAGAGAAACAATCATCATATCAGGAGTTTGAATATAGTGTTGCCAACTTACCAGAGTTCTCATCCTTCGGTATCAAGATTGTAATGAAGTCTGATAACCCAGCATATGTACCTAAGATTCAGGACTTGAGAGCGGTGGCGTCTTACTGATGGATTATTTGAAAGTCAAGGGTCATGATTCACTACATCGTGACCCTGCCACTGGTGCTATCGTCAATGTAAATCGAAGTGAATTTCTCAAGCATGTTGAGGCGCGTAGAAAGAGACAGAGTATGGAGACTGTTGTTGACGACATAAATAACTTGAAGGATGAACTATCTGAAATAAAAGCCTTACTGCGAGAGTTAATCAACAATGCCAGCCATTAATGTCGCCAGAACAGACACCTTTGAACAGCAAAGGGTCAAAATAAATCAGATCAGTACGCAAATCTTCAATGTTACTGCTGGTGGTAGTGATCTCGCTACTGGCAATCTAAAGATTGGAGATGGTACAAAGTCTGCTCCATCTCTCGCATTTGAGAATGAAGTAGGTCTAGGCATCTATAGACCAAACAATTCCGTAATCGGATATGTTTCGGATAACAAAAAATTGATGAATGTGTCTAAGGCATCATTCGTTAGTTTCAGAGATTTTGCTTTACAAAAAGATGTTGTCGGACAGTTAGTAATCGACAACCCAGGAAACAATTACGATCCTGGTAATTACTCAAACATTCCACTGAATGGCGGTACTGGTGAAAATTTCACCTGCGACATTCTTGTTACCGCACATACAGGAACCATTTTAGAAGATGGTGAAGGTTATATTACTGGACAATATAATCAGGTAGGACTTCTTGGTGGAAATGGTAGTGGAGCAGTTGCAGGTTTTGATGTAGAAGATATTGCAGGAACCATTACAGATGCTGGTAGTGGATACAACCCAGGAAATTATCAAGGTGTTGCTGTTCTATCATCCACAGGCAATGGTCAAAATGCAACTGCTAATGTAACTGTACAAGGTACTGTACTTATTGCTGGTAATATCAGTAATGCTGGTAGTGGATATGATCAAAACACATATACCAGTGTAAACCTCTTCAATGTTCCTGTCGATACTAAAGTTGTAACTTCGGTTACTAACCCAGGAACTCCACCACCCAATGAAGTATATTCTATTGACGGTAATGTACAACAGACTCTGACTTTGATCAGAGGAAACACTTACAGATTTGATATAAGTGATGGTTCAATGCTTGGACACCCTCTCGTGTTCCAGCAAACAGATGGTTCTATTTTGGATCCATCTCTATACACCGTTCAGCAATCTGGTGTTGGTGGAAGTAGTGGTGCATTTGTTGATTTTATTATTGATGCTGCAGCACCTACAGGAAATATCAAATATAATTGTTCTGCTCATGATGGTATGGGAGCAGCAATTTCTATTGTAAATGGTACAGTAGGAAATTATGGTTTTGGAGCACAGGCAGACGTTGAAGTAAATTCAAGTGGTGTTGTTAGTGATTTTACCTTAGTTTCAAATGGAACTAACTATCAGCAAGGAGATACTCTAACACTATCTCCAAATGATATTGGTTCTGGTGGATCAGGATTTGTATACACCTTAGGAGCATTTACATACAATGGTGTCGTACAAAATATCAGTTTTGTAACTCAAGGTTCTGGTTATGAAACTGGAGATGTCCTAACTGTTGCAACTGCTGATCTTGGAAATGTTGGTGGTTCTGGATTTGAATTTACAATTAGCAACAATCCATCAAGTATTACCAATTTCCAATGGACAGATAAGGGAACTGGATATTCTGTAAACGATGTACTTACACTACCAAGAGCAGTAACAGGAGTTACTGGAACTCTAAATGGTGAAGTTAGTGGTGTTTCTACCACCCTTTCAACTGCAACTGCAATCATTGCTGTTGCCGATGCCAGTGGTATTTCTTCTGGCATGACAGTATTTGCTGAAGCAGGAAGCACTGGATCGATTGCTCCTGCTACAACTGTTTCTAGTGTTTCTGGAAATAATATTACTTTGAGTGCTAATCCAGATGGTGATGGTGCAGCATCTCTAAGATTTGCTTCTCCCGATCCATTTGATCAAGTTGTAGTATCTACCGTAACTGGTTTGAGTACAGGTATGATTGTATCTGTTACTTCTGGTACAGGTACTTTACCTACAGGTGCTACTATTTCAAATATTGATGCTAGCACTCTAACTCTTACTTTATCAGAGCAATCAACTTTCCCTGGTGATGTTGTTTTAGAATTCCAACCAGAGTTTGGAGATCCAGCAACTGATTGGGAATATCGTGTTGATGTTTTAGGACCAATTGAAAACGCTGTTATCAATAATCCTGGCAATGGTTATGAAACTTTAGATGAACTTACCGTACAGAATACAGAACTAGTTCAACCAATTTCTATTGTTGTAACTAATGCCACCTACCAAAAAGTTACTTTCTCATCTCCACTTTCTGCTGGAACTATCACAACAGCAGATAAAGTTTCTGATGTCAATGATGGTATCAATTTCTATCAAGTTGCAGATGTAAAACTTGCTGGTGGAAATATTTCTTACATTTTGGTAGAAGGTGTAAGTTTACAAGCTGGTGGTCAGATCACAAAAGAAGGATCTTCTACACAATATGCAGTTGATACTGTAGCTGCGGGTTACAGATATGCATTAGATGGTGATATAACTCCATCTATCACTCTGTATGTTGGTAACACATATAGATTTGATCTTTCAGATAACTCAAACACATCACACAACTTTGCTCTAAGTAAGTTCCCTGATGGAAAGTATGGTCCTAGTAAGATAGAAAATGTTAGTGGTAACACAACACAAGGTTCTAATGTTATCACAGTAACCAGCACTACTGGTATCAGTGCTGGAATGACGGTTCTTGTTACTACTGGTACAGGTCTACAATTACAAAATCTATTGGTAGACGAAGTTATCGATGGTACTTCACTAAGATTGAGTTCAACTGCTACAGTTACTAATGCTATTGTAGCAACTTTCACTGGAACAGAATACACAACATCAGTCGAAAGAGGTAGTGATTACTTAGACATTACTATTAGACCTGACACACCAAACCTTTATTATTACTGTGATGTTAGTGCAACAGGTCACGAGAATGAAGGTGGTTTTGACAATGAAGAAATTGCTCTTGTTGTCAACGCAAACAATCCAAAGACATTTGGTAGTGGTGCTCTATTTGTAGTTGGTCAAATTACAACTTCAAATTCATTCTTTGCTGATATTGAAAGTGGAAAACTAACTATTGTAGATCTAGAGTCTCCTGATGGAACTATTACAGATCTTACATCTACAGATATTACTGCTACAAATATTACAGCATCTACCAGACTAAACACTCCACGTATTGATAATGGAACTGGACAGGTTCTTATAACATCTGGTTCACTGAAAATTAATGGTGACATCAATAATGCAGATAAACTATCAATTACTGCAGCGACTGGAGATCTAACAACACCTGGAAATATCAAGACAACGGCATACTTCAATGTCAACGATCAACTAAGAATTCAAAACAACGTCATTTCTACTACAGCAAGTAATGCTGATATTGAATTGACACCTTTCTCTGGAAGAGTTGCTAAGGTCAATAGCAATAGTGCAATTATCATTCCAACTGGTAATACTACAGAGAGACCAACTGCTCTAGCACAAGATGGTGCTATTAGATTCAATACTACCACTGGTCAGTATGAAGGATATAATTCTTCTACCACATCTTGGGCATCACTTGGTGGTGTTAGAGACCTTGACGGTAATACCTATATCAAGGCAGAAGAAAGTGTTGGCGCTAATGATAATAACCTTTGGTTTATCAATGATAATACCGTAAGTTTCAAATTCAATAAGACTAGATTGTCTTTTGAAAGTGCTAAGAAAGTCTATTCTGCAAATACTAGCGCACCAGCATATGTTGATTACACTACTAATACAACTGTATCAGTAGGAGATTACCTCAAGTATAAGAATAATCTTTATGAAGTAACTCAAGCAGGTGTTACTGGAACAGGTGGTAATGAACCAACTCATACCACAGGAACACAACCTAATGGTACTACACAACTTCTATGGTGGGGTCTGGCAGTAGGCAAACTAACACTTGAGGATATCGAGCAATTAGATATTGGACCTACTAGCACTTTACCAGTATCAATCAACTCTGATCTCAGATTAGAAAACAATGTAGTTTCTACTGATATCAGTGACTTGACACTGAGACCAAATTCTGGTAAAAAAATTGTTTGTGATGGTACTACAACTCTAGCACTGCCATCTGGTCCTGATTCTGGTCGTGGTGTACCAATTCAAGGATCTGTAAGATTCAGCACAACTACTTCACAGTTTGAAGGTTATGACGGTGCAAACTGGGGTTCACTTGGTGGCGTCAAAGACGTTGATCAGAACACCTATATTATTCCTGAGACTGCACCAGGACAGAATGAAAACATTCTATATTTCTACAATGATGGAAATAACAGTCTCCAACTAACAACCTCAGCATTAGATTTCTATAGTGTAGACACTATTAGATCGATGACTAGTGATGAATTTGAAATCACTGCATCGATGATGACCATTGATAATGCAGCAACAACGATTGATAACACTGATGTCAATAAGTCATTCCTATATTCTACTAAGAATTTCTTTGACATTGGTATGTCCTCTGGTGTTAGAATTGATCCTATCTTTAGATTAGACAATACTGGTGATGTATATTTCAACACTGGATTTGGTACTGGAACATATAATGGCGTCAAAGTATTTGACAATGAATTCAAGGAGTTTGAACTCCTACAAACAAGAATTCGTACAGATAAATTCTCCCTTGTAAAAGGAACATTAGATTCTAACAACACTCTAATATATACTGTTACTGTTGAGGAAGGATCAAAAACCACAATCTGTGCTCACAATACTTCCACGAATGAAAAGGAGTTTATTGAGTTTGGTATTATTGATGATGGTACTGATGTAGTTCATACTGAGTATGGAAACATCTCTACTGGTAGTGATATTATCACACCAACGTTTGAACTAACTCCAGCAAATGAAGTTAGAGTTGATGTTGCACTAACTGCTAATGTAACAGCAACACATACTGTAAATATTACAATCGTATCCCACGTCACTAAGAAATAAAAATGGCAACTTCAATCGAAAAATTTGATTCTACTGGAGGTTTTTCAGTAGAGAAAGTAGTTCATATTGATGAACTACACAATGCCAAGGATTTGAATAGTCTTGAGATCAGAAATTCATTCTATCAAGATTCAAAAAGTTCTCATTACATTTTGCGTGGATTGAATACTGATGTTTTGACGTTGGATGATGTTGGTGGTCAGATTCCTATTGCAAACCAGACACTAAACTTTATTACTGGACATATTATTGGTGTCAATCCGCAGGCAGCAGTTTATTCAGCAAAAATTGAAACTGCTCTTTCATGTAATAGTGCTGGATCGACAACAGTTCTTTCTTCAATGAGAACCGTTATCAAAGATGATATTCCCGTAGGACAGACCTGGGATATCGAACCTTTGGGTGGAACAAACCTTTTTAGTTACAATACTGTCAGGGCAGGAACAACAAACAACATTAAGTGGGTCGCATCCGTACAAGTTATTAGTATCACGCAACCTTGATGCTAAATATAAGATAGGAAAAGTAGGCGGTTGCAAGCACCATGAGTTTTAATATCAATTCCGATAAAGAGTTCCTTAGAGGTTCTAAACCCAAACTCATCGGTGATAATGAACTTACGATTAGAGGAGGTACAGGATCCGATGAAAAGGAGATCCTGAGAACCCAGTTGGATGCTAACACATCCATCCCTCGTGTTGGTATCAATAGAACAGGTGAGAGAGTAAACAATATCGAAGTCACCAATGGTGGTTCTGGCTATGTCAGTCCCCCAACGGTTACTGTAGATCCACCTGGCACTGCCAATGGTGTGCAGGCACAAGCGTCTGCTTTCATTTTCAACGGAAGAGTTGTAAACATTGCTGTTAACAATCCTGGTAAAGGATATGTAACTGCTCCACAGGTAACTTTCTCAAGTCCCCAAGGTGGCGGTGCTGCTGCAACAGCATTCCTTGATACTGTTGACTATGAACTTGATATCAATGGCGCTATTAGAACCTCAACGTCTATCATTAGTGATACGGCAAGAATTCTAAACCTTGATATTGATAACTTTATTACACCTGACCTAAACTTGAGAGGTCCAAATCTCAAGACATACATGAATGGTACTGGAACTCTATGGACTTCTGGTGTCATTGTACAAAAAGATTCATACAGATACTTTGGTGCTAATGTTTACCAGGCAATCAACGGTGGACAAACTGGTCCTGATGCACCAGAACATACCGATGGTATTGTACTAAATGGTGAAGTCAACTTCAAACACATTGGTTTTAGAGTAAGTGATACCAATGCATATGGATTTGGTGATACTGGAGAAGCAGGTGAATTCCCACGTTCTATCACTCCATTGCTTGGAGATAGAACTGATAAGATTGCTACCACAGAATACGTTCTCAATCTAGCAACGAATGACGTTGGTGGTCGTATCTATGTTTCTGAACAGATTGGTTCTGACCTGAATGATGGTCGTTCTGCTGTAAACCCTGTCAGAACAATCAAAAAAGCAGCGCAATTAGCGTGGACTACTCCTGGAGTAAAAGAAACAATCGTTGTTTCTGGTGGTGATTATCTAGAAGATAACCCAATCTCACTACCACCCGATTGTTCTATCGTTGGTGACAACCTTCGTCTTGTAATCATCAGACCCAAGAACCCTGGCAAACATATTGTCAAGTTTGGTGATAAGAACTACGTTATTGGTGTTACCTATAGAGACCAAATTGACGCAAATGGCGATCCAGTTGCTACCTGGGACTTTGCGATGGTCTTTGACGACAAGCAAAGAGTATTGTTAGATTACGAAGTAAATGGTGACTTTGGAGTTGAATTTCCAGTTGGTCATCAAATCTTCGGACCTGATCAATTTCGTGTTACTTTCCAGCAAAACACTGGTTTATCAGCACTTACAACTGGTTTAGAAGTTGTTGGTGTCAACACTGGTGCAAGAGCACAACTTATCGATGTAACATTCAATGAGACTACTGGACCACAAGCATATATTAC
>Ga0213860_10001220_pt1 | contig 10429 bp, 18 predicted proteins | sample PICome_3_FD_160118 | JGI IMG/M metagenome (GOLD analysis project Ga0213860, IMG submission 160118) | Coastal seawater microbial communities near Pivers Island, North Carolina, United States - PICO550 | ecosystem: Environmental > Aquatic > Marine > Coastal | place: USA: North Carolina...
GTAACAAATAGAAATAACAATTAATAATTACTTCGATCTTACATAAAGATATTTTTAATATTACTTTAACTAAGCCACCCGTAACTATGTAGACCTTTTCCTAAAAAATTTACTCCTAAATCTAAATGTCACTTAAATCAGGAACTGCTTCAGCTTGTTTTTGTAATGTCGTTGCCATCTCTTGTTTTAATTCTTCGATTTGAGTTTCTAATTCAGTAAATTTTTCATTATCAACACTTTCTCGAATATTTGTGCATAAACTTAAAATTTTAGTTTTGTCTTCTTCTGAAATTGTATCTTTAAATACTTCGAGTTGTTTTTTTGCTTCATATTCTAAAGATTCTGCTTTATTAACAAGATCAATATTTTTTCGTTTTTCTTTATCAGCTGTTGCATACTGTTCTGCATCTTCTAACATTTTTTCAATTTCTGTTTCATCTAATGTTGAAGCATTTTGAATTGTTACAGATTGTTCAATACCTGTTTCTTTTTCTTTCGCTCGAACTGATAAAATTCCATCAACATTTATATCAAATGTTACTTCAATTTTTGGGACACCACGTTCCGCTTGTGGAATTCCATCTAACCTAAAATTCCCTAAACTTTTATTATCGGCCGCTAATTCACGTTCCCCTTGTAAAACATGAATTTCAACATTTGGTTGATTATCCATTGCAGTTGAGAACATCTCTGATTTTTTGGTTGGAATAGTTGTGTTACGCGCAATAATCTTTGTCATTACACCACCGATTGTTTCTACACCTAATGACAATGGTGTTACATCTAATAATAAGACATCTTTAATTTCCCCTGCTAAAATACCAGCTTGAACTGCTGCACCAATAGCAACAACCTCATCAGGATTTACTGTTTTATTTGGTTTTTTACCAGTTAAAACTTCTACTAAATTTTGAATTGCAGGAATTCGTGTTGAACCACCAACTAAGACAACTTCATTTATATCTACTTTTTCTAATTTTGCATCCTGTAAAGCTTTTTCAACTGGTATACGACAACGGTCAATCAATTCTTTACACAAACTTTCAAACTTCTCCCGAGTTAAAACTTGTTCAATATGTTTTGGCCCTGTTTTATCAGCAGTAATAAATGGTAAATGAATATTGGTTTCAGTAACAGTTGACAATTCCATTTTTGCTTTTTCAGCAGCTTCTGTTAGTCGTTGTAGGGCCTGAATATCTGAAGATAAATCAATTCCTTCTTGATTTTTAAAATCATCTAACAACCAATTAACGAGAATTTTATCGAAATCATCTCCCCCTAAATTTGTATCACCAGCTGTCGCTAAAACTTCAAAAATGCCATCACCAACTTCTAAAATTGAAACATCAAAAGTACCTCCACCTAAATCAAAAACTAAAATTGTTTCATTCTGTTTTTTATCTAATCCGTAGGCTAATGACGCAGCAGTTGGTTCATTAATAATTCTTAACACTTCAACACCTGCAATTTTACCAGCATCAATTGTCGCTTGACGTTGCGAATCATTAAAATAAGCTGGGACAGTGATAACAGCTTGTGTAATTTCTTGGCCTAAGTATTCACTTGCATCATTAATTAATTTACGTAAAACTTGTGCAGAAATTTCTTCAGGACTGAACTCTTTACTTAAAGATGAACAATTAATTTTAATATTATTATTTTGATCAGTTAAGACTTTATACGGTAATCTTTTTGATTCATCCGATATTTCATTACCTTTTGACCCAATAAAACGTTTAATTGAATAAAATGTATTTTCAGGATTAATAACGGCTTGGCGTTTTGCAATTTGACCAACTAATAATTCTTGTTTCTTTGTATATGCAACAATAGAAGGTGTTGTTCTTAAACCTTCTGCATTGGCAATAACATTTGGTTTCCCACCTTCAATAGCAGCAACAACTGAATTTGTTGTTCCTAAATCGATACCTACAACTTTTCCCATAACTTTCTAATTTATTTTTCTAAAATATTTTTAATACTAAATAGCGTGATAATAATTCCTAACGCTACTTGTTATTAAAGAATTATAAAAAAAGTTATTATTGAAAAATTGTTTATATTTTGTATTTTAGTTTAATTTTTGTTAACAGTGTAAATTTTTTATATAGACAGTATATATGAAATAGTTTATACTTTATTTATTATCTAATAAAGTAGTTTTTACTATTATTATTCTTATTTTTGTTATCAGCAAAATTATATAATAACTTATTAAAAATTTTTGATAATCTATATATCTAATCTAAAATTGGAGAAATACTGTGTGTGTAGGTCTATTAGGAAATAAAATTGGTATGACGCAGATTTTTGATGAATCTGGCAATATTATTCCAGTCACAATTATAAAAGTTGGACCGTGTATTGTTACACAAATTAAAACAACTTTAACTGATGGATATAATGCAGTCCAAATTGGATACCTTAATGTCCCAAGTAAAGCATTATCACAACCTAAATTAGGGCATTTAGAAAAATCAAATATCCAACCTTTGAAATACCTTAAAGAATTTCGAGTTGATAATCCAGAAGATTTTAGCGTTGGCCAACTAATAAATGTTTCTTCATTTAATGAAGGTCAATTAATAAATGTAACAGGTAAAAGCTCTGGAAAGGGTTTTTCCGGTCTTCAAAAACGCCATAAATTCTCACGAGGTCCAATGACACATGGTTCAAAAAACCATCGCCTACCAGGTTCAATTGGTATGGGGACATCACCTGGGCGTGTGCTTCCTGGTAAGAGAATGGCGGGTCAATTAGGAAATAAAACAGCTCATATTAAAAAATTAAAGATCATTCAAATTAATAACGAGGAAAATATTTTAGTTATTAAAGGTTCAATTCCTGGTAAACCTGGAAATTTAATTAGTGTTGCAGCTTCCAAATAACTAAAATTTACATTATTTTAAATTAGAAAAACATATGGTTGTTCAAAAATTTATTACATATAACGTCGTTAACACAGATGGAAAATTATTAACTGAAGAACAAAAACTAGAGGTTAAAGTTCTTGAAGAATCTGGCAATTATTTACTTCACAAAGATATTCTACGTCATAATGTAAATAAGCGACAAGGAACCGTTTCAAGTAAGACACGTAGTGAAGTGCGGGGCGGGGGGCGCAGACCAAGGAAACAAAAAGGAACAGGACGAGCTAGAGCCGGCTCAAATAGATCACCATTATGGAAAGGGGGTGGTGTAATTTTTGGTCCAAAACCGAAAGAGTATAAAATAAAATTAAATCAAAAAGAACGTAAAATTGCCTTACAAACTTTACTGTATAATAAACGAAAAAATATTTCGATTATTAAAGATTTAGAAGAAAGTGTTAAGAGCCCAAAAACAACACAATTTGTTAAATTATGTCAAAATTGTGGAATTGATACAAATCAAAAACTATTAGTTGTTGTTTCACAGAAAACTCTTTCATTAAAATTAGCAACTCAAAATATCAAAAATGTAGAACTAATTTTAGCAACAAATTTAAATACTTTAAGTTTGTTAAAAGCACAACAAATCGTGTTAACCCCGTTAGCTATAAATGAGATAAAGGAGATGTACTGTGGTTAATTTTGCATGTTTTGATCATAATGTTAATGATATTATAAAATATCCTCTTATTACTGATAAAGCTACACGATTATTAGAAAACAATCAGTATAGTTTTATTGTAAACCGTAAATCAGATAAACTAACTATTAAACAATCAATTGAATATTTATTTAATGTAAAAGTTATAAAAGTTAATACTGCTAACCTTCCAAAGAAACAAAAACGAATTGGAAAATATATTGGTTATAAACCAGTTTATAAAAAAGCTATTGTAACGTTGTCTGATGGTGATACAATAAATTTATTTGCCGAAAATTAAAATTAGACAAAAACTAAATTAATTAAGTTTATGAGTATTCGCCTTTACAAATCATATACACCTGGAACTCGAAATCGCGCACTTTCAACATTTGATGATATTACAGAATCTAAGCCAACGAAATCGTTAGTTTCAAAAAATCATCGTAAAAAAGGAAGAAATAACCGTGGAATTATTACGGTAAGACACCGTGGAGGGGGTCACAAACGAAAATATAGATTAATCGATTTTAAACGAAATAAACATAATATTGAAGCAACTGTTGCAACAATTGAATATGATCCAAATAGGAACGCTAGAATCGCGTTACTTAATTATGTAGATGGTGAAAAACGTTACATTTTGCACGCAAGTAATTTAACTGTTGGTAGTAAAATTATTTCAGGGCATGATGTTGAACCAGTAATTGGAAATTCATTACCATTACAAAAAATACCATTAGGAACTTCTGTTCATAATATTGAATTAATACCAAATCGTGGGGGCCAAATTGTTCGAGCAGCAGGTACATCTGCAAAAATTTTGGCCAAAGAAGGTGACTATGTAACATTACGGTTACCGTCAAAAGAAATTCGTCTAATTCGGAAAGAATGCTTTGCCACAATTGGTGAAATTAGTAATAATGATGCATTTTTAATTCAAAGTGGAAAAGCAGGTCGAACACGGTGGTTAGGTAAACGACCAACTGTTCGAGGGTCAGTAATGAATCCATGCGATCACCCACACGGTGGTGGTGAAGGTCGTACACCTATTGGTCGTAGCCGTCCTTTAACACCATGGGGAAAACCCGCATTAGGAGTAAAAACTAGAAAGCCGAAGAAAGTGAGTGATGCTTATATTATCCGTCGCCGCGCCTAAATTTCTTTAAATTATTAATATTAATTACTTTTCTATATGTCACGATCAATTAAAAAAGGTCCATTCGTTGCATATCATTTATTAAAAAAAATAAATGAGATGAATGAAAATGGGAAAAAAGATGTTATCAAAACATGGTCCCGTGCTTCAACAATTTTGCCCACAATGGTAGGGCATACAATTGCTGTTTATAATGGTAGACAACATGTACCAGTTTTTATTTCAGACCAACTTGTTGGTCACAAATTAGGCGAATTAGTAACTACCCGAACATTTCGATCACATATTAAAACTGATAAAAAAACAAAACGGTAAGTTTTACTTATTTATATTTCGCATGATTTAATATTTCAAATATCAGGATCCTTTATGCTAAATAATGAAACCAGTATTGCTTATGAATATAAACCAGACGAAATTCCATTAACAATTAATCAAGAGGACCTGAACAGTTCGGTACTAGAAATTGCTATACTTTCTACATTATGTCATAGTCAAAATATTAATTATGTCCACAATAATGTAGATGAAACGAAAACTGGAGAAGAAGCATTAATTAAAGAAAAAGCACCTTATGCTATTTTATTAAATGCTCTATTCTCGAACGATAATACAGTCAATTTATTATTTTCAATGTTAGCGTATATAGAAAATAATTTTTTGATAACAATCCAAAAATTATTTATTCAAAATGGCTGTGTACTACCAAAAAAAGTTCCTGAAAAAAATTGCACACAGTATAACAAATTAAAATTAAGAGCAAAAGAAAATGTAAAACTTAAGTCATTTAATGATGATTTACCTGATCTAATTTTCTGTTTATCTGTTTGTTGCGATTAGTTTAGAGTTTTTAGAATCGTGAAACTTCTAAACTAGAAATTGAAAAGCGAATACTTCGTTTATACATTGTATTTTCAAAAACTAAGAAACAAATTTAAAATATAAACTTTGGAGCATTTATTATATGTCTGATGTAAAATCAGTAAAAGCTGTAGCAAAATACATAAGAATGTCGCCACATAAAGTACGCCGAGTATTGGACCAAATCCGTGGCCTTTCATATCAAGAAGCCTTAATGATGTTAGAGTTCCTTCCATACAAAGCAAGCGAACCTATTTGGCAAGTACTTTACTCGGCTGCCTCAAATGCTAAGAATAATTTATCACTTGATAAAAAAACACTAGTAATAAGTGAAGCATTTGCAGATGAAGGACCGAAATTAAAACGAATTCGCCCTCGTGCCCAAGGTCGAGCCTATCGAATTATGAAACCAACATGTCATATTACTATTGTTGTCAAATCGATAGATTAATCAAATGTATATATATACTAAAAAAAAGGATTTATTTAAGTGGGACAAAAAACACATCCATTAGGATTTCGATTAGGTATAACAAATGAACATAAATCAGCTTGGTATAGTAGTTTAAAAGATTATGCATTGTTATTAGAAGAAGATGATAAAATTCGTACATATTTAAATAAGTTTGCAAAATTAACTAGTATTTCAAATGTTATTATTGAACGAAACAGCTTAGTTGACCAAATTCAGTTAAATATTGAAACAGGCCGTCCTGGTGCACTAGTCGGGGAAAATGGTACAAATATTAAAAAAATATTAAAAGAAATTAAACAATTGTTACCGTCAAATCGACAAGTAACTATTAAAATTTTAGAAGTTGAAAACGTTAATTTAAACGCTTCTTTATTAGGTGATTTAATCGTTAAACAGTTAGAAGAACGTGTGCCATTCCGCCGCGCTGTTCGCGAAGCTATCCAAAAAGCTCAAAAACAAAATGTTAATGGAATAAAAATTCAAGTTTCTGGTCGTTTAAATGGTGCAGAAATTGCACGTAGTGAGTGGTTTAGAGAAGGGCGTGTTCCATTACAAACTTTACGCGCAGATATTGATTACGTTACAAAAGAAGCTAACACAATCTATGGTGTTTTAGGAATTAAAGTTTGGGTATTTAAAAATGAAATTTTAAAGAAATAAATATTCTTTTTCACACTTTCAATTCCTTTCGTTATTTTACAAATTAAAAAATAATTAATTATGTTAAGTCCAAAAAGAACTAAGTATCGAAAATTTCATCGTGGACGTATGCGTGGAAAAGCCATCCGTAATACCAAAGTTACATTTGGAGAATATGGTTTACAAGCATTAGAACCAAGTTGGATTACTTCTCGACAAATTGAAGCAACTCGTCGAACAATTACACGATATACAAAACGTGGTGGAAAAATTTGGATTAAAATTTTCCCTGATAAAACAGTAACTGCTCGTGCAGCAGAATCAAGAATGGGATCGGGTAAAGGGGCTGTAGATTATTGGGTTGCTGTTGTCAAACCAGGAACAGTATTATTTGAAATAGCTGGTGTTTCGCAGGAAACAGCAAAAGCTGCGATGAAGTTAGCGGCTTATAAATTACCAATTAAAACAAAATTTATTAGTAAAGAATAATTTTATGAGTTTATCAAAATTTAATGAAATTGAATCACTTTCCAATACTGAATTAGTTGATGCTTTTTTTGCAGCCGAAAAAGAATTATTTAATCTGCAGTTTAAAAAAGCCACCCGACAAACATTCAAACCACATGAATTTAAAGCCCAGAAACGTAAAATTGCTCAAATAAAAACACTATTAACTAAAAGATTAGAAATATTAGAAAGAAAACTTTATTAATTATTTTTATGAAGTTCAAAAGTTTAATTCAATTTTTATATTAATAATCACTACTAAGGAGTAATTTATGCCAGTAAAGGAAAAAATTGGGACTGTAATCAGTAACAATATGGAAAAAACAATAGTAGTTAAAGTTGAAAATAGATATTCACACCCTATTTATTCAAAAACTATTGTAAAAACAAAAAAATATCTTGTTCATGATGAAGAAAACCAATGTAATATTGGTGATCAAGTATTAGTTCAAGAGTCTCGACCATTAAGTCGTCGAAAACGTTGGATATTAACAAAGATTATTTCAAAAACATCTTTAATTAGTTAAGGTTAAATTTTTATGATCTACCCTCAAACATTGTTAACAGTTGCCGATAATACTGGTGCAAAAAAAATCATGTGTATTCGTGTATTAGGTGGCAGTAAAAAATATGCCAAGATTGGTGATACGATAATTGGCGTAGTAAAAGAAGCTATCCCTAATATGCCAGTTAAACGTTCAGATGTAGTTCGCGCTATTGTTGTTCGAACACGAAAAACTATTCGTCGTCAAGATGGTATGTTTATCCGCTTTGATGATAATGCGGCGGTCCTTGTTAATTTAGAGAATAACCCACGTGGTACTCGAATTTTTGGTCCTGTTGCACGTGAAATTCGTGATAAGAATTTCTCGAAAATTGTTTCATTAGCACCGGAGGTATTATAACCTATGACAAACAAAAATAAAATGCCAATACGAGTTGGTGACAATGTCAAAGTTATTGCCGGTTTTGATAAAGATAAAACAGGTGAAGTTTTAAATATTTTTCCAGTAACAGGCAAAATAACAGTTAAAGGAATTAATTTGAAATCTAAACATCTTAAACCAAACCAAAAAGGTGCTATCGGAGAGATTAAACAAATTGAAGCACCAATTCACCATTCAAATGTAAAAATTTTAAAGAGTTAAACAAGTTTATTTATGAGTCCAAGACTTAAAACTTTATATAAAGAAACCGTTATTGCAAACTTAGAAAAAAAATTCGATTATAAGAATTTTCATCAAATTCCAAAAATTGAAAAAATTCAATTGAACCGTGGTTTAGGTCTGGCTGCACAAAATAAAAATATTTTAAAAAAAAGTATTGAAGAATTCAGTGTTATTACCGGTCAAAAGCCAATTGTTACAAAAGCTAAAAATTCAAATGCTGGATTTAAAATTCGTGAAGATATGGATTTAGGTATAACTGTTACTCTACGTTCAGAACGTATGTATTCATTTTTAGATAAATTCATTAACATCACTTTACCACAAATTCGCGATTTTAAAGGTTTATCCTCAAAAAATTTTGATCGAGATGGTAATTACACTCTTGGATTAACAGAACAACTTATTTTTCCAGAAATAAATTATGAAGATGTTGACCAAATTTATGGTCTAGATATTACAATTGTAACTACTGCTCAGACAAAAGATGAAGCTAAAGCTCTTTTAACAGAGTTAGGTTTCCCGTTTAACGATTAAAAATATTAAGGAGAAATTTGTGGTAACTGATACTATTTCAGATATGTTAACTCGAATTCGAAATGCAAATATGGTTAAACACCAAATTGTGCAAATTCCATTGACAAAAATGTCAGTAGCTATTGCTCGAATTTTAAAAGAGGAAGGATTTATACAAAATTATGAAGAGTATAATGAACAGTCAAGAAAATATTTGCTGATTTTTTTAAAATATAAAGGAAAAAATCGTAAACCTGTTCTATCAAAAATTAAAAGAATTAGTAAACCTGGTTTACGTGTTTATTCAAATGCAAAAGAATTACCAAAAGTTTTAGGGAATTTAGGTATTGCTATTATCTCAACATCGCAAGGGGTAATGACAAATTTATCAGCCAAGAAGCTTGGTATTGGTGGTGAAGTAGTATGTTATATTTGGTAACTGGAAAAATTATATGTCACGTATTGGAAAATTACCCATCAAAATACCTACAAATGTTGATGTAAGTATTAATGGACTAGAAGTTATAGTTAAAGGAAAATTTGGTACATTAAATAATACAATTCCTGACCTATTAACTGTCGAGCAAATTGAAGACCAATTAGTTGTTAAAATCAAGAATGAGACAAAAGCCACTCGTTCATTACATGGTCTATACCGTAGTTTATTAAATAATATGGTAATTGGTGTATCAGAACAATTTCAAATTACTTTAAATTTAAACGGTGTTGGTTATCGGGCAGCAGTACAAGGGAAATCTTTAGTTTTAAATTTAGGATTTAGCCATCCAATTGAAATGAACATTCCTGATGGAATTAAAGTTGAAGTTGTTAAAAATACAACGATTAATTTAGAAGGGTGTGATAAAGAAAGTTTAGGCTTGTTTGCTGCACAAGTTCGAGCATGGCGACCACCAGAACCTTATAAAGGAAAAGGAATTCTATATGCTGGTGAAATTGTACGACGAAAAGCAGGTAAATCTGGTAAATAATAAAAATATGATATCACGTAAAAAATCAATTAAAGGAACTTTAGAACGGCCACGATTATCTGTATTCCGTTCTAATCAACATATTTATGCACAAATTATTGACGATAGTAATTTTACAACATTAGTCGCTTGTTCAACATTAGAACCGGAAATAAAAGCGAAAATTAGTAAAGGAAATACATGTGAAGCTTCTAAATTAATAGGTCAAATTTTAGCTAGCCGTAGTGTCGAAAAGAACATAAACAAAGTTGTTTTTGACCGTGGCAATTATATGTATCATGGAAGAGTAAAAGCAGTCGCAGACGGCGCCCGTGAAGGTGGTTTGCAATTTTAATCTATTAATTTAAAATTTAATAAATTTTTATGAATACTGATTTAAAACAAGTTAATAAATCAAAAAAAGCCCCACGACGGACTAATAAAGAATTAGTAGAACGATTAATTAAAATTAGTCGAGTATCAAAAGTAACAAAAGGTGGGAAAAAGCTAAGTTTCCGGGCAATCGTTGTGGTTGGGGATGAAAATGGTTCAGTCGGGGTTGGCGTTG
>Ga0213860_10001221_pt1 | contig 10426 bp, 10 predicted proteins | sample PICome_3_FD_160118 | JGI IMG/M metagenome (GOLD analysis project Ga0213860, IMG submission 160118) | Coastal seawater microbial communities near Pivers Island, North Carolina, United States - PICO550 | ecosystem: Environmental > Aquatic > Marine > Coastal | place: USA: North Carolina...
AGTATCATAAAAAATTAAAGCTCTGTCTTGAGCGGTCAAAATATTTTATGATCTAGAAACATTAGATGATTCTACTTCATTAGAATCATTAATAACATATTTTCCTAGCTCATGTCTTGCAACAGCTCTTCTATGAACTTCATCTGGACCATCTGCAAGTCTCAAGGTTCTCATATGAGCATACATACTAGCTAGGGGCGTCAATTGCGAAACACCCTCCCCACCATGTATTTGGATGGCTCTATCAATAACTTTAAGTGCAACATTTGGTGCATATACTTTAATTTGAGCAATTTCACTTGCAGCAATCTTATTACCAACAGTATCCATTTTAACTGCTGCATCTAAAGTTAAAAATCTTGCAGCATTAATTTCAATTCTTGATTCGGCAATATAATCAAAATTGGCTCCAAGAGATGCTATATTTTTACCAAATGGTTTTTTGGTAGGATCTAAACCCCTTTTACACATTAAGTCTAATGCTCTTTCAGCTGAACCGATAGCTCTCATACAATGATGGATACGCCCTGGACCTAATCTTCCTTGAGCTATTTCAAAACCACGACCCTCACCAAGTAATAAGTTTTCTTTAGGAACTCTAACGTTATTGAACTTATATGTGCATGACCATGGGGTGCATCATCATAGCCAAATACATGCATCATTTTTTGAACCTCTACTCCCTCTGATTCCATTGGAACTAATATCATTGAGTGTCTTTGATGTTTAGCATTATCAGGGTTTGTAACACACATAAAGATTATAATTTTACATCTTGGATCTCCGGCTCCAGATGTCCACCATTTCTCTCCATTGATTACGTATTCATCACCATCTAAAACTGCGGTAGCTCTCATATTTGTGGCATCCGATGAAGCGACTCCCGGTTCAGTCATACCAAAAGCAGATCTGATTTTTCCATCAAGAAGTGGCTGTAGCCAATCTACTTGATGTTGTTCATTTCCATATCTTGCAATAACTTCCATGTTACCTGTATCTGGAGCACTACAATTCATTGCTTCAGATGCAATATGGCATTTACCCATTTGCTCAGCAAGATGAGCATATTCATAGTTAGAAAGACCTGCTCCAAATTCACTTTCAGGCAAAAATAGATTCCAGAGTCCTTTTGATCTAGCTTTTTCTTTTAAATCATCAATGACAGAAGGATATGAGTTCCATCTGTCCTCACCAATTTGAATTTGATCTTCGAAAACTTTTTCCATAGGTTTACAATCTTCATTGATGAATGTTGTGACTCTTTCAATCAAGTCTATAGCTTCAGGTCTAAGTTCTGGAAACATTGGTACTCCCCTTATAAGTAATTATTTGTTACTATTATAAATAGTGTGAATAATGTAATTTAACAGTTAAATTATATTTCAATTATATTCACACATTGCTTTAAAAAAAGCAAAAGCAACATGGAAGAAATGCACATAACATGAAAATAAGTTCTTTTGATTTAAATTTATTGGTAATTCTTAATGCCATTTACACCGAAGGTAGCCTAACTAAAGCAGCCCAGGTTGTAGGAATAACTCAACCTGCAGTGAGTAATGCTCCATCTATATTACGAGAAAATTTCAATGATGATCTTTTTATAAGAACTGGTTCTGGTATGGTGCCAACACAAAAAACTGAAAATATTATTAAAGATATTCAGCAAGCAATTGCATTAATGCAAAATTCAATAAATGAGCCAAATAGCTTTATCCCTGCTGAGACAACAAGAAATTTTAAATTACATTTAGGAGATGTATCTGAGACTAGAATACTTCCATATTTAACTAAGATTATTGATATGGAGGCTCCTAAAATATCAATTGGTAGTTATAACTTCCCTCGTAAAGATCAAGTTCATGCCCTGGCTACAAATAATCTAGATTTTGTTGTAGATCCCATCATCCCACAATCTGAAGAAATTAATTCATGTAAGGTTTTTGAAGATCATTTTGTCTTAGCACACAGAGATGGGCACCCATTGACTAAAAAGAAAAAAATTACTTTAGAAGATATTATTGAACAAAAACATATTCAGATTTCATCAAGAAAAAGAGGTTTACATCTAATGGATATCGAACTTGAGAAAGTTGGTTATAAAAGAGAGATAGCCCTTAGATGCCAACACTTTTTAATTGCACCTAAAATAATTACCTCAACCGACTTAGTACTATTTGCTACACATAGCTTTGCTGTTTCACATAACCTTAAATTTATTGAGATCCCTGTTGAAGAAGTACCAAAAATGGAATATTTTTTATTCTGGCATAAAAGCGATGAAGGCGATGGTGGTCATGAATGGATGAAAGATCATATTATTCAGGCATATAAAAAAGCCATGAAATAAATATTATTCAATAGATAGATTGTGTCCAGCTGTCTTTACAATACCTCCATCTGAGGTAATAGTTTCTCCAACAGTGTATGCTCCTGCTCTAGATGATAAAAATATTGCTAAACCAGCTATATCTTCAGGGGTTCCAACTCTCTTTCTAGGGTTAGCAGCTGCTGCGGCAGTATAGTCATGATTAAGAGCAGCTCCTAACATCTGACTAGGATATGGACCTGGAGCAATTGCATTTACATTTATATTTTGACTTACTAATTTTCTTGATAAATGTCTAGTTAAATGAATAACGGCTGCCTTAGAAGAACTATATGAATAGGTTTCAGATGCAGAAATTCCCATTCCATCTATTGAGGCAATATTAATTACTCTTGATGGATCATCTATTGATGCATTTGCTTTTAGAAGATTTGTAAATTTTTGAGTCATAAAAAATAAACTTTTTACGTTTATATTCATAACTTTATCCCAACCACCTTCTGAGAATGACTCATATGGTTCACCCCATGCTGCGCCAGCATTATTAACTAAAATATCTATGTGGTCTTCTTTATCAGAAATTTGATCATAAAAATTATTGATACCCGATATTGTGCTTAGATCACATGGCAAAGCTATGCACTCAGCACCATACTCTTCGCTAAGTTCTTTTGCTTTTAAAATTAGAGGAGCTTCTTTTCTAGCAGTTATATAGACCTTTGCTCCATTTGCTAAATAACCAGCTGTGATCATTTCACCAATACCTCTGGATCCACCAGTTACAATTACGACTTTACCGCTAACATCAAATAAATTATTTATATTCATGGAATTCCCCTTTTTATGTTTCAATTATATTATGGTTATAGGATAATTTTTACAAATCTAATTTATAAAAAATCTTACAATGGGATAAAATAAGAAATGGACCTCTTCTTTCATTTATTTTACTTTCTAATTTCACTAGTTATATTAATTTTTAGTGCAGAGAAGTTTGTTTCAAGCTCGTCTTCACTTGCAAAGGGTCTAGGCGTTAGCGAGATGACAATCGGATTAACTATTATTGCATTAGGTACCTCTGCACCTGAGATTTTTGTTGGCATCTCATCAATAATCAATGCATCAGAAAGCATTGCCATGGGCACGGTCGTAGGTTCAAATATTTCAAATATTGCATTAATATTTGGTGTGGCATGTCTGGGTGCAATTTCAAAACCGGCTCAGGCTAACTTAAATCAAGCTTGGCCTTTCCTATTGTCGCTTTTAATGCTTGGAATTTCTTTGCTAGACCTTCGTATTAGTATTGTAGAAAGCATAGTTATGCTAATTATTTTAATTAATTTTATTTACTTTATCTTTAAGTTTAACTCCGATGATGTTATTGATGAAATTGCAGAGAAAGATGATTCTTATGGGAAAGCTGTTTTATTTATTTTCTTAGGATTATTAGGTCTCATAGTTGGCTCATATTATTGTGTTTTAAATGCAGAGATAGTTGCAAAAATTATTGGGGTTCCTGATCTTATAATAGGATTAACAATAATGGCTATTGGTACTAGCTTGCCTGAACTAGCAGCTACAATTGCTGCTCTTATTCAAAGAAAAGGTGCTATGGTTGTAGGTAATATACTTGGGTCAAATATTCTCAACATAGTGTTAGTGGTACCAATAATTGGATTCTTTTCATATATAGAATTAGACTCTGCTATCTTTTCAAGGGATTTCTTGCTTCTAGTTATACTAAGTCTACTATTTGTAATAACTGCAATTTTAAATCAGAAAAAGTTTTTTCCATTAATTGCCACTAGAGTATTTGGATTTGTTTTTATATCTATGTACGTTCTTTATATTCTGAGATTAAGCGGACTTATTTAAAGATCTAATTAGATACACTCCCCATATAGCAACTACTATCTCAAATAAAAAATAATTGTTCAAAAAAGTAGGCATCTCTGGGAGAAAGGATGAAATAAATCTTCCCAGTGCTATTGAAGATGTTATTAGAACCATTACCTTGATAATAAATAACTTCAAAGAATCATAAAAAAATGCCAGAAAAGCTATAATGCCTAGTACAAGATTTATTCCGCCATATAAACCAGCGATTTCTGATTTACCTAAATCTGAAATTATTTCCAAACCCACAACATTTGCAAACGAAGTAGATAAAAAATTTTTAGAAATTAACACAGAATCAAAAATTGCCCATACACCAATTGGAAAATAGATTATAAATATAATAAAAAGAAATAAATTTATTGATAATTTGTTCATGTAAAGTATATTAATTACAAATTATTATACACACTATAAATAATGAAAAACTTACTTTTAGCTTTAATATTAATCTTTTGCTCAAGCTCAAATATGATATATGCAAATAATCTCGAAAATGAGGACTTAAAATTACCTCTTCCTATGCCATATAAAGGCGTATTAATTGATAAAAATACATTAGATAAATTTGTTGAATCAGCTATAAATAATAATAAAAAACCAATGCTAGTTTTTGGTGCAAATTGGTGTGGAGATTGCAGGATATTGTTTGGAACTTTTGAATTACCAACTTTTAAAAAAATGCTTGATGAAAACTACTCAATTTTAAAAATTGACGTTAAGAGATATGAAATTAATATGCATATAATGAATGAACTTGGTCTTGAACCAAAAAAGGGAATTCCAAGAGTGGTGGTTATGAACAATAAAAAAAATATTCTAAATCTTGAGACTACCTTTGAATGGACAACAGCAAGAGAAAGGACTAAACAAGAGATGTTTGATTACTTTGAAGGATTATCGAAATTATAAGTTAATCAAATTGTTTATTGGCACTAGAAAAAAACAAGTAGAATAAACCACCAAAAAATAAAACTATTGTAGAGATATTAAAAATTAAAAACCATGAATTAGTATTCTCTAAAATAAATCCTGCAGCTAGTGGACTAAAAACAGCTGCTATCAAGCCTATACTTCCAGCAATACCAAAAAGGTTTCCTGTATAGTTTGGTCCAATATCTGCATGGTTAACACCAAACCCACCTGCAGCCATACCTATACAAAAATTAATAAGGCAAAGTAATATTAAGGTGATCTCGATAGAGTTTTGATACGGTATTAAATAAATAAGAACACCGGCACCAAAAAACCCAATAGAATTAAATAGTTTTCTTGCCACTATAACTTTTAGCCCTTGTTTGATTAATGTATCAACTATAAAACCACCAACTAGAAGAGATATAACACCTATAACTGCAGGCAAAATAATAAGTAATAAAAATGCATTCGATTCTAAGCTCAATCCTAGGCCCCCTATAGATACATCAGAGTTAACATATTTAGGCATATAAGATATGAAAGTAAACAGAACCCAATTATTGCAAAAAGTTGCTACTGTTATTGCTAAAAAAGGTAAATTAGAAATTAGATTTTTAAATGGAACTTTTTTCGCTTTTTCACTTGAGGGAGCTTCATTTTGAATTTTTAATAATTCATCATTAGATATTTTCTTATTTTCGCTTGGCATTGAGCTAAAATCTTTAAACCAAAAAAACGACCAGATAATTCCTAATAATCCAAATAAATAAAAAACAAGCTCCCATGAATACATGGTTATTATTACTGTAGTTACAGCAAAACCAAAAACTGTTCCTGCTGAAATTCCACTGTTAGTTATGGCGATTACTCTTGTTCTTTCTGTAAATGGAATCCAGCGCGCATAAAGTGAATGTATTGATGGAAAAGCTACCCCTTCACCTAACCCAAGTAATACTCTTATTAATAAAATTGCGAAAAAACCTTGATAGGCAAAAATCGGTGTAAGAAATGTAAATAAAGACCAGGCTAATACACCAAAACCTAAAACATATTTACCGCCAAACTTGTCTGCTAAATAGCCACCAAGAATCATAGTAAGCATATAGCCAAAATAAAAAGATGAGAAAACTATGCCAACTTGGGCTTCACTCCAGCCAAACTGCTGTTGCATGGGAATAATTGCAACAGAAATATTTACTCTATCAATGTAGCAAATAAATATCGCCAAGAAGGACATGAAAACAAGTTTGAATCTTTCTGGAATCATTTATAAGGCTTATATTTTATAATTTATATTAGCTTAATATTAATTTTTCTAATTCAATAAATCTACTTTCAATATCTTCAATAGCCAAATTAAAAGGAGATCCATATGAAAAGTTTTCAAATGAATCATTAGTTGAAACATCAACCTCATTATTTTTAATCATATGGTATGCATCCCTGAAGGGTATACCAGTAGAAACAAGACCATATACTTTATTGGTCATCATCATTTCTTTGTCTATAGCAGATTCAGATTTGATTTTATTAATTTTTATTGTCTTAATTAAAGCTAGAAATATATCTAAAGTCTGAATTGACACCTGGAATGCTTCAATTAAAGACTTTTTAGATAATTGCAGATCCCTATGATATCCACTTGGCAAAGAAAGCAATGTTTCAAGTTCGCTATAACAACCACAAAGAATTGAGTAATTAGCTCTTAGAATCTCAACTACATCAGGATTATTTTTATTTGGCATGATCGATGAGCCTGTTTTAAAATCATCTCCTATATCCAAAAAATCAAACTCTTCTGAAAGATATATACTTAGATCCCACGAAAATTTTCTTATATCTAGCAAGCATTGTTTTAACGCTGAAATAATCTGTAATTCATACTTACCTCTGCTATTTTGTGTATAAAGACTATTAATCTGAATTCTTTCAAAACCAAGCTCTTTTGCAGAGAGCTCTCTATCAAGTGGAAGATTAACCCCATAGCCTGCTGCACCACCTAAGGGATTTGAGTTAATCCATTTTATAGTCTGATCAATTATTAAAATATTATCATTGAATGATTCAGCAAATGACCCAAACCATAGACCCCATGTCGATGGAGTCGCTTTTTGAATATGAGTGTATCCAGGAACTTTTATTGATGAAGTTTTCTTTGCTTTTTGTATTAAAACGCCATTAATTTTTAAGTTTATTTTATTAATTTTTTTTAACATCTCCTTGGAATAAAGTCTCAAGGCCACTTGAACCTGATCATTCCTGCTTCTACCTGTATGAACCTTAGCTCCAACGTCACCAAGATGTTTTGTTAAATATATTTCTATTGCGGAATGCCCGTCTTCATATTTGCTATCCAGTTTAAATTTTTTGTTTTTAAAATCATTTGATAATAAGTTTAATTGTTTGTTTAGATCTGTATATTCAGCATGGCTGATAATATTAATTTTTTTTAAGCCTTTTATATGAGCTTTAGTAGCTTTAATGTCATAAAGAAATAATTTATTATCCAGTTTTACATCATCCTTGGATAAAAAATTTGTAATCTTTTCAGATGTAAAGGTCTTTTTATTTTTCCATAATTTTTTATTCATTATTGATTCCTGTTAATTCATTTAAACCTAGAAGGTAATTTGTATTTTGTATTGCCTGAGTTGCTGCACCTTTTAAGAGATTATCAAGAACGCAAATTACTCTTAGTGAATTGCTTGAACTATCGATGCAAAAACCACCTATATGGACTTCAGATTTTCCAGCTATATTACTGATATAGGGAACTTCTTTACTAACCTTTATGAGTTCTTGATCATTATAAAATATCTTATAAATTTCTATTATTTCTTCTATTTGTGTTTCTTTATTAAGATAAATTTGGCTTGTTATATTAATGCCCCTAAAAAAATCACCTACATGAGGTATAAAAGAAATATCTTCATGGCAATGATGTCTTACTTCTTTTTGATGAAGATGGTCGTTTAAGCTATAAGGCAATATATTATCCTTTAAAGTATTTGGATCATTTCTTTCGTTTGGAGTTGAACCAGCACCACTATATCCTGAAATACCAAAGCAACTTGCTTGTTTAATAAAATTTTTAATTGGTTCAATTGCAAATTGAATAGCTGATGCATAACATCCTGGATTGCTTATATATTTTATATTTGATGGTTTGCTGATCTCTGGAATTCTGTAATACCAGTTGCTATCAAATCTTTGATCTGAGCTTAAATCAATTAGCATCAACTTTGGATACATTTTTGAAAGATTATCAATGTATTCAAAAGACTTATTATTAGGAAGTGCGAGTATTGCTAAATCAATGTCATCTAGGCCATCAAAACATGTTTCTGAGTATGTTAAAGAAATATTTCTATTATAAATAGAAACTTTTTTACCAACCATTGTAGATGAAAATACTTTTTTAAGCTCAATATGATCATGATGGTTTAATAATGAAATAATTTCTTTGCCAACAAAACCCCTTCCACCAAATATTACTATTGAGAATTTTTTATTCATAAGATATCGATACCTCTTTAGAGTCCGCATAATTAATGCACTCAATTATTTCATCAGAATTTTTGACACCTATCCAAAAAATATTCCATTTATCAGTTTTATGAAATCCATCAGAAATTTGTTTATAGAACCCATTGATATCGTTACCGTGTCTTGATCTCCAAAAAACTTTAGAATTCTCTTTAATCATTTTTTTCCAAATAGAGTTTCCTAAGCCTTCACCTCTAGCATTTGGTGTTACAGCAAATTTATCCATATATGGGATATTTTTATGATTATCTAGCAAAATAATTGCCCTCTTGCATGAACTTATAAATAGTTTTTTATCATAAATTGAATTCATATATTGATTAGACACTTTTCCGTTAAAAGAATTTTCTAATATAGATTTGATTGTATTGCTGTAATCCTCTGAAACGTAATCAAATGTATCAATCTGGTGACCTTTTTTTACAAGGGTTCCTTTACCAGAATCTGAGAATAATTCTTTGGGTAAATCTATAGGTGATGTGATTGAGCATGAGCTATCTGATGGAAGGTTTTCTAAAAGAATTTTAATCTGTTCAATTTTTAACTTCATACCCGAATGAAGCCAGTCTTTATTTATAAGGTTATCAAAATCATCCTTTATACTAATATTTGAGATGATCTTATTATTTTCATCAAGCACCCCGCCTGTAGCAGTTAAAAAAATAACTTTGTCAGGTTGTACTATTTTTGCTAGTTCTAAGACAGCAATATCTGCATTAATATTAACAATTTGATTAGAACCAAGGACTCCTAATGATGCAATTACTGGGATCTTATTATTATTTATAGAGTTTTTAATTTCTTGAATATTTAATCCTTTGATCTCTCCAACATACCCGTATTTTTTGTCCAATAATTCACAATCAAAATAACCATCGGCGTAACCAATCGCTTGTACATTCTTTTTGTTTAGGGCATTTACTATAAGATTATTTGTATCTTTGAATGCTGTTATTGCTTCATCTAAAACATCTTCATTGGTAACTCTAATACCGTCAATAAATTCAAATTCAATATTTTTTTCATTTAATGTGCTTGTAAGTTTTGGTCCGCATCCATGAATTATTATTGGACAAAGGCCTACCTCATGAAGAAAGCTAATTGAGTCGGTCAAATTCTCAAGATCATCAGTGACTATCGCTCCACCGACTTTAATAACCGCAAACCTAAAATCATCAGATTCGAATCTCTGTAGATATTTTTTAATTTCTCTTTCGCTAGTAAATCCATCTAATAGCCTGAATAGAGATTTTTTACTTAGATCTTTAGTCATAGTTATTTATTAATTTCAGACCATGTTTTTGTGCTTAATCCATAAAGCTTTATAAAACCTTGCGACTCTTCTATTGACCATGAAGCTGATTGAGCATAAGTTGCATCTTTGCTATTTAATATATGTCTTGAATCTATTTTTACAGCATCGGCTTTTCCAGCATTAAGTTCTAAAGTAACCTTTCCAGTGACTTTTGATTGCGTATCCTTCAAAAAAGCTTCAAGATTTATTCTTAGTGGATCAAAATAAAAACCTTGATACAAAAGTTCAACCCATTTATTACCAACAAACTTCTTAAACTCATTCTGTTTTGCTGTAAGAACTGCTTCTTCTAAAGCTTGATGTGCTATTTTTAACAATGAGATGCCAGGGGCTTCAAATACAATTCTTCCCTTAATCCCAATGATGGTGTCATTGATAACAATTTCTCTACCAATTCCATATTTTCCGCCGATTTTATTTAG
>Ga0213860_10001222_pt1 | contig 10422 bp, 19 predicted proteins | sample PICome_3_FD_160118 | JGI IMG/M metagenome (GOLD analysis project Ga0213860, IMG submission 160118) | Coastal seawater microbial communities near Pivers Island, North Carolina, United States - PICO550 | ecosystem: Environmental > Aquatic > Marine > Coastal | place: USA: North Carolina...
GTTCAGAGCCATACAATGTTCTGCTTTACTGATAACATAATCAAATTCAATTTTGTTTGCACCAAAAATTGGAGAAACAATTACCATAGCCAAAAGGCTTGCAATGTATTTTTTCATTAGTCTGTCTTGCTATCTAGATATGCTTCTAGTAAAGCATCACCTTCTAATTTTTCACCAAAAATATGAATAAGCTTTCCATTTTGGAATCTTTCAATATGACCATCTGGATATGAATAATCAGTTACCATCCCGCCATTATCAAAATGTTTTTTGGTCTCTTCTGTTTCATACCACATAGATGTTAATCCATGCATATGAACACCTGATGATTGTTTAACCCATTCTTCAGCTTCAATCATCTTTTCGTACTTCTTTATTAGTTCTGTGTACTGTGTCACTTTTTTTACTTCCATATATTTCATCTTTTAATTCATCGAGGGCATTCTCGAGATCTTTTAAATGTGGATAACGTGTATACGCAGGATGCGCATACTTACTCATAACATCAGCCGCGTCATCAACAGCTGAAGGTTCATAAGGTCTTTCAATTGGATTATCTGATTCATAATTCAAGTCCTTATTCTCCTTGTTAAAAATTCTGTCCCAGTTGTCATTAAACTTTTTAGTATCTTCGGGTCTTCGTTTTGAGCCCTTACCGCCGTGCCATTTACTCATAATCTACCTAACTGACTCATTGATTGATGAATTCTATCGACATCAGGGTCGTTAAGATATCCATATATTCCTAAATCATAATTCTTATATTCAGACATAAAGTCAAGTGGTGGCTCACAGAAAGTTTGGTCTTCTCTATCCATAAAAGCAACTTCCCACTTACCTTCTTCATATCCATAAGAACCAGTAAACTTTACAGCTGATACAATATAATCATCATAATCAAATTGTATTCGCACTCCATCGTGCCATTTTTGTTTTGCAGGCCATTTAGGCATTAATCTTCCCTCTCTCCAAATCCATAGTCGATTACAACTGGAAATCTTGGTATTCCATCTGGTGTTTCATTGAAATATCTCAATGTTGCCCAATCTGGTGCTTTACCATCTTCCCATAATTTTTTCAATACTTCTTGAGTACCACGAACTCCAGAACCAAATTCTGTTCCGTCAGGTTTGGCTAATATAAAGTGTTTTGTATATCCAGCCCAGTTACCTTTACCTTCTAACATTTTAACAACTCGGAATTCATCAGTAATAAATTCTTTACGCTTTAATAGAAATTTACTTCTTTTGTTTTCGTAAGGCTTATCGTATCGTACCATCTGCCCTTCGTAACCAGCTTCTGTCCATTGCCCGTAAAGCTCATCTAAACTCTCTTGAGATTGTACCATAATAGTTTCAACAACTCTCAAGCTATTAAATCCTGGTGCATTTAAAAGTGTCATACCAAACTTAAAAAATCTTTCGCTAAACAACATGTCAGGCTTAGAAGTGTCATACATGTCATACACATGGTATTGAACAAGTTTTTCAGATTCAGCAAAATCTTCTTCTGTGCTTTTCAGTTTACGAACTAGAGAAGTAATCTTATTAAAATCTTCTTTTAGCTCGTGATTGTAAAGCTCACCATCAAAAATATACTCTGGATGCTCATCGAAGATTGGCTTAAGTTGTTCCCAAATGTGTGGGCAACTTGTAATTGGTTTTGCTTGACGTGTCCATAAACCATCTTTATTAGCAATACAACGAATACCATCTAGTTTTGGTTGAGCGATGATTGGAAATTCAACACCGTCTTTATAACCACCAGCAAGCATTGGTTTAAATGCTTCATAAGAATCAATGTCTTTGATATCTTTAAAGTACTCTTTTTCTAGTCGTCTGTCGTAAATACTCATTGCTTCAGAAATAGCTTGAGTATAAGCAGTGGTCGCATTTGCACGACCAACATTTTTTGCTTTGGATTCATTCCAACCTGAGGTAACAAGCTTTCCACCTTTAAGACCTGCTATACTACGAGTAGCTGCAACGTCATCTGAGTCCCAACCATATTGAATAGTTAGTTCTCTGATTTTACCTTTTGTATCTCTCTTATAGAGAGTTGGTAATGATGATATGTTTTTCATTAGCCTCTCCTCATTTTAGCAATTTCTTCTGCTTGTTTAGTACCTTTCATAACAGGTACTGCATTTGATTTGTGCATAGTAGCGATACCTACAATGAGGTCGCCAGTATACTTTTGTGTTTCTTTAGCAGTACCGCGGCCATCAGACTCTGTCAATGGTGCTGATGGATAAAGCTCACGATGTCTGTCGTTAGACCTCCAGTTAGTTTCTGCTTTGTAAGGTTTGAATTCTGTTTTGATTTTTGTACGACCATAACAATAATCGATGTATTGTTGAAGTGTGTCGTATCGTAGGTCGTGGAGACCTTTACGTTTCATGTCACGATTGTGCTGTCGCCATTGCAGCTCAAGCTCTTGTATTTTTGCTTTGGTCAATTTGACTTTGCGCCTTTTGGTGCTGATTGTCGATAAACCTCTAGCTAATCCCATAATATAAACCTTCAAATAAAATACAATTATAACACATTAGAATTGATTTGTCAACCCTAAAAGGGGAGTCGGTGGTTGTCCGTTTGGGTGTTCCGTACTTACAGTCAGTATGTCGCTGGTTCTGGTGTTCCCTACTAGGAGCGGTAGCCGTCGTGGGTCCTTGCAAATTTGCTCGCCGTCATGGTTTATTCCCACCAACTCTTTGTTTGTTTACCTTCGGCCTCTATAGCCTCTTGGTAAGTTACTTTGTAAACTATCCTTTGCTACTTGTTTAAGCCATCTTTTTCTACCTTCGGCAGCTTTACGCTTTCTTTTGGCAGTTGGCTTTTCGTAAAATTCTCTAGCTCTTAATTCTTTTATAATTCCAGCTTTTTCAATCTGTTTTCTAAACTTCCTTAACGCTATATCGAAAGGCATATCTTGTGGTGGCCTTCTATCTTTTGGATGTCTTGGCCTTGCTCTTAAATCAACAGTTCTACCATTGATTTGTTTAGTATTATTAAATTTTCTCATATTGGGTATATTATATCAAATAAAAATGCATTTGTCAACCCTTTTGTTAAACTTTTTTCAAATAAAAAAGGGGACAAAATGTCCCCTCCAAAAACGGCCAGGCAGGATGTCACCCACGTGGATTGTTTTTGATTAGGCTCCCCTAAGAAACTCTAATACTGTTTCAGGTGACGTTTCTCCGTAAGGGTCTGTTTCACAATCATCAGACTTACCAGGTTCAACGAACATCTTTTCGACAACACCATCATTTACAATCATAGCGTATCTCCAAGACCTTGCGCCAAAACCTAGGTTATCTTTACGAACAAGCATATCCATACCAGCGGTAAATGAGCATGAACCATCTGGAATAAATTTCACATTTTGTACGCGTTGGTCTTGCAACCATGCGTTCATAACAAAAGCGTCATTACATGATATACAGTAAACATCATCAATACCCTCTGCTTGAAAATCTTGGAATCTAGCTTCATAGCCAGGTACTTGGAAGTTCGAACAAGTTGGAGTAAATGCACCTGGTAGCGAGAATACAATTACTCTTTTACCGCCAAAATAATCGTCGGTTGTGAGCTCTTGCCATTCAAAATCACCAGTATCTACGTTTCGAGAGCGTGTTTTAAATACTACGTCTGGGACTCGTTTGGTCATAATATATTTCCTATAGGTTAGTGAGAGGGCATTGCGCCCTCTCGTTCAATTAAAAGTTATTCTACTAAGAATTCCTTTTTATTATCAATTTTAATTTTTTGTGGTCTCTTTTCTTCTGGAATGATTCGCTCCAGTCCAATAGTTAGTAGACCATTTTTAAAGCTTGCACCGATAACTTCAATGTCATCTGCTAGTGTAAAGCTTCGGGTAAATTTCCTTTTGGAAATTCCTTTATGTACAAAGGTATCAGTAGTATCATCTTTTGTATCATATACAGACTTGATAGTCAACTGATTTTCTTTGACTTCAATATCCACATCATCTTCTGTAAGACCTGCTAAAGCAAGTTCAATAGAGAACTTAAGCTCGTCTTTTGAAGTGCGAATATTATAAGGTGGGAATCCTGATTGTAATTGTCCAGGATGTCTTTCTATCTCGACCAATCTATCGAAGATTCGGTCAAAGCCCACTGTGAACGGGGCGAGGTTATGTATATTAAATCCAGTCATTTTTTATCTCCTTTTAAGCAAGATTATTATACTATTAATATTTGGTGGCTATTAGCACACCGCCTATGTGGACCGATAATTCGTATCCACAAAACTATTTATACAGCTTCTGCGTGTTCTTTAATAAAATTTTTAATAAAATTTCTGATTTCACGCGATGCAGATGTGTCATCATCTTTGCATATCTGTATGAATTCTTTCTTTTGTTCTTTGTTAATCTTAATTATTAACGTGTCATCTTTTTTCATGTTTGTCACCTAATTGTCACATAGAAGTTTCATTTGTTATAAATAAAAGGTATATACAATATATTTATAGGAGAAATACAATGCTACACGATTTATTTAAAAAATTCGACAAACTAATGAAGTCTGGCGATTTCTTTAAGGTCGCTAATAAGTACTTAGCTACTCTTCTCATTGTTCCTTCATTAGCTTTCGCAGATGAAGTTAATATTCGCAATATAGACCATACAACTATAATGACTAAAGATGCAATGGTTATATTAGACAAAAAAGCTGGTAAATTTTGGAACGCTAGTTTAGACTGTAAACTTCCAATTACTACCGACTCTAAAGTCAATTTTAAGACTGCCACAAGGACAATCAAAAAAGGTTCAGAACTAACATTTATTATTGGTTCTAAACAAAAAGATGAGCACCTATGTAGAGTTACGACTCTAGCGGCGCTTTAATCTCCAGTACTTCCAATACCTCCGTCTCGGTCAGTTTTCTGGCCGGGGCGTTCACTAACAAATTCTGGTATATGTTGATGAATAGGCTCAATCATACATTGAGCTAATCTTTCACCATGTACTATTCGTGCTAAACTATCTGAAATATTAAGTAGAAGAATATGTGTTTCTTCGACATAATCACAATCTATAATACCTACTCCGTTACTGAGCGCTAAACCTTTTCTAGCAGCTGCACTTGAACGAATAAACATTTTCATTACGTGATGGTCAGGTATATCAAAAATTAAACCTGTTGGAACCAGCGCTCTTTGCCCTGGGTGTAATAGAAACGCAGGTTCGCCTTCAATCTCTTTAGTTAATATATCAACTTTTCGATTTACTGTATTATACGCTTGTATCTTTTCACCAGTCACAAAGGCTGCAGAAATATCGAAGCAAGCACTGCCTCGAGTAGCGTAAGTTGGAAGGATTGCACATTCTTTTGTTTTGTACACATTCATATTATATAAGTCACCAATTTGTTATATTGTTAACTAGTTTTTGCGTTACCAATATTGTATTTTACAGTTAGTTCCCAATCGTCTTTTTCTTTAAACGATATAATTTTAATTTGATTTAATGATGCTACTGGGTCTTTTGTCTTTTCAGCATCTACAATCTTTACTAATTCCCACTCTTCTAATAGGTTAACAATTGTGTTCCTACGAGCGTGGTCTTCTTCTGTAAAAGTATTATGCTTACCGTCAAGGATAAACAATTCTTTAAAATGCAGAATTGCATATCTACCCTTCTTGTGTAGAATGTGGCAGGACTGAAATAGCTTCTTGTCTTTACGACTTGAAATACCAATCCTAGTGAGTGTTTCTTTGATTTTTAAGAAACTGTCGGGTGTAGGAAGCGTTACTTCAACGCCAACACCTCTAAAAATATCTTCTTGTTCCATGATACATATTCACCTTTTTAATTATTGTGACTGATGGTATATAACCACTATAAGATTTATTTATCTTTTTCAAATCTTAACCTCCTGTCACAAGTCGGTCGTGAACACTTTGAAGCTGTTCTTCATTCAGAACTTTGAGATATTGCTTTGCCACTGTTCGGTTACATTGATATACTTCTTGTATCGCATCGAGATTCACGTCTTTATCGGCCTTCGGCCACTTAGAGAATCTCTTACGCTTTCGTAATACAGCACGGTAGTAATCAAACTGTGCTGCTGGGAACAACTCATGTCTTTGATTCATTTCATTAGCATGTAGTATTGTATCTTCAAAGTTAGTAAATCCACGATTAACGATATAAGCATTGTATTGCTTTTCAGTTATATCTGGATTCTCACTATCTTTGATAAGGTCTGCCTTCGTAAAAGAGGCAGCATTCATAAAATCAAATGGACTCAAATCACCCTTTGCCATTTTGTATCTCCTCTATAGTCATAAGCATCTCGTTCATGTCTTTTGCGCAATCAGCACACATTTTGAGTTCCGCTTCACCATCTTTTGCTTGGTACTTTAGAGTGTATTCTTCACCTCCTTCTACACTCACATCACAGTAAAAGCATTTGTGTGATTTACGAAAATCAATTTTCATTAGACATACTCGGATTCAATCATAACTTCGGTTAAGAAGGCAACCATGTTAACCTCTTGGTCTGCTACGAAGTTTGCTTTGTACATATAATCAGCAAGAGTCACAATAAATCCTGGTTGAGTTTTAAATTCAACTTTATGTGTTGCTGCATCGTAGATACGTCTGAACATTTCATTCATATCTTGGTCTGAGTTTTTTGCTACCCATTTGCGCATATTCGTAAAGTCTTTTGCTTTGAGCAGACTGAATAGTTCATCAATACTCTCTTGTTTGAGATTTACAAATATACCTTCGTCGATTTTACCTGAAGCTGCATAAGATTGTAGTTCAGTCAATACACGACGGAAATCTGGAAAATGTTTTTCAATAACTTTTGCTACAACACCTTTATCGTAAGCAACATTCTCATTCTCAAGAATATTAATAACGCGTTTAAAGAATTGCATAGCAAGAGCTGGACGCTCGGTCTGTTCAATAGTAAAGTCAACTTCTGAAAGTCGTGAACGAAGTGGAGCGATAATTCTGTTTTTAAAGTTACATGTGAAGATAAAGCCGCAATTGGCTGAATATTCTTCAATGAAATTACGAAGAGCTGGTTGTACATTTGCTGCACTGAGGTAATCAGCTTCGTCAAAGATAACATACTTTCTGCCACCACCAAGGGAAACAGCTGATGCGTATGTTGAGATATCATATCGAAGAGTGTCGATATTCACATTAAGCGAACCATTTTTAACGATATAGTCACAGCCCATTTCATCGAGCATAGCTTTAGCGACAGTAGTTTTACCTACTCCTGGTCCACCGGTTAGTAATAAGTTTGGTACACTTTCGTCGTTTACGAACTTACGAAAAGTGTTTTTCATTTTATCTGGAAGAATTGTGTCGTCGATAGTTTGTGGACGATACTTTTCTACCCAGAGTACTTCATTTGTTTTTGTTTGCATAGGTCACCGATAATCATAATATAAAATAAATTGAGGGCGGGGACAAGCGATTGCTGTGTCCCCTGTTCTCGAGAAAGGTCGTTGGTATTAGTCAACCAACTTATCAGCTAATTCACCAGTTGCTGGTTCAGATACATCAACCTCTGTTTCTCCTACATTGTTTTGTGGAAGATTTTGAGGTGCGTTTTGTCTAAGGAATGCTTCGATTTTATTTCTTAGCATACCTACACCAGCTAGTTCATTGCCTTGGAACCCGCCTCTTGTTGACACTACGTCAATAAGTTGCAGGACTGTAGAAAGATCGTTAAAATTAATAACTACCTTTTCTTCTTGCTGTTGGCCACCGAAGTTGCCTTGTACTGCGTCATTCATAGTTTCACCTATCCTTTATTATATGTTGACTTTGAATCTATTGCCACAAAGTAAGTGACGTTATCCCCTTTGAACTCTGAGATACCTTTTGAACAAATGGTAACTTTATAGTCCATCGGCATTAGTTTCAAGTTATCAGTTTTAATGATGACTTTAAACTCATCGTCAGTTTCACCAATTTCAACGCCAAAGTCATCTGCGTTGTCATTAGCACTGTCGATTGCTTTGAGATAGCATTTACCGCTTTCGCCAACGAATGCAATCTCGGTAAACTGAAGAACACCTGCTGCTTTGAGAACTGAAGAAAGGTCACTTTCTGTTACATTCACAACAACGTCTTCAGATGGTATATTTATATCTTTTTCAGGTGGAGTGTGAATCATTGATACGTCTGCATAGACATACTTAGTTCGTCTCTTACCTTCAGATATAATAAAGTATTTATCTCCAAACTCAACGTCTGGGTCATTATACAAGCTTAAAATTGACAGGAATCTAGATAAGTCGTATACACAAGCTTCGCTTGGTAACTCATCTGGGATTTCTGCAATTGCAATAAGCGTTTTTTCTGGAGTAATAGTCTTAAGAACATTACCAGGCTTCATCAAAATAGATTTGTTGATAGCTGTAAAGCTCTTGAGAACACTCAAGGTTTCGTTAGAAAATTTCATAATATAAATTTCTCCTGATTTATGAAAGGTTTATTATAACATACTTTTAGTAGTTTGTCAACCACTACTTATAACTCTTTTTACTAGAAGTGTTATCAGCAGTTGCTGTCACTCCAAGCTCTGCAATGGAACCCATACCACCTTTAAAGATATATGTTCCTGTATGGTTTAGCTGCATCCAAGGACACATCCAAACTTTCAGTCCCGCTTTACGGGCTTGCTTACAGAAGAAATAATCTTCTGATAAGTAACGCTTAGAATCTGGGTCAATAACACAATCAAAGAAAGCTGTAATTTCTCTTGTGCCATCAAATTGTTCGGTTCGTACATGGTCTGGTAAATAGGAAAGCTCTGGATAAGCATCACGATATTTCTCTAATGCTTCTCTTGAGATTAACATAAATCCAGTCCCTGCTTCTTGTACTTCAACTGGTTCACTTAGTTTAAACGATTGCATTCCTTTAACTGGATTAAATACAAAGTCAGATGTAAATCTTTCTAATTCAAATGGATTTTCATCTGCTTTACCCATCTGAGATGCTCTAGCTACTTTTTCCCAAGCGATTGTTTTCTTAGGATAAGGACCAGTTACAATTGGATATTCTTCTGGGTCTTGTAAATGTACTCCAAGTAATGCAAGAGCATCACGAGGATTAAATGCGATATCAGCATCAATAAACAATAAATGAGTACAATCGGATCTTAAAAACTCATCTACAATATAGTTACGTGCACGTTGTACTAAACTCTCATTAAATAAGAAATAATACTTTAATGGAATACCATGAGTAGCACATAGCATACTAAAATCGTTTGTGGATTTTGTATATAATCCAGTTGCTTGACCACCATACATTGGCGTACCAACAAAGATGCTATACTTTCTTAGCTCATCTGTTTTAATTTCTATTTTCATACGTTAATTTGCTCCATATCATTTTCAGCTCTTACAATTGCTTGTAGTCTGAGTACATCAGCTAAAACATCCCACGAGCTATCATGCTTTTTAAAGTTTCTATCCCAAGTAGATGTATCACTTACTGGGCAGAATCCATTTTCTGTTTCAAAATTAAATTTGGCGTCGATATAAGTTCGCATATCGCGCACCAAATAATATTTAAGGTATTCGTTTAAGTGGTTCTTACGACCTTGACTATCAAAAAGTCTTGTTAAAATAACTGGGTCAAAAGCATTACCACGAGTCCACCAATGGCCGATACCTTCATCAATTACAAGATTATGAAAGTTAGATACAAATTCTTTAACTGTTAAATCATGCTGTGTTGGCTTAACGCGGTCGCGAACTTCTTTAGATTGCTTTGACCAAAACTCTAGAACACTGTCTTCAATGACATATCCATAATCTTTAACTTGCTCTTGAACATTTAACTTAAATCGTCTTACGCGATTGATGTCAGCCATGGTATATGGATTGCGCGTAAAATCGTCCCAATCAAATATCATTACTGAGCAATCAACAACTGCACAAGTTGAGGGCTCAACACCCATTGTTTCAAAATCAAGTACTAATTGTTTTTTCATACCATAAACTCTGTAATATCTACTGTTGATTCCATATCACGGATACGTTGTGATAAATTATCTTGTAACATATAAGAAGCATCTTCCATTGGCAATTTCTTTTCAACTGCTAATTTGACTTGAGCAGCCATATCCCTAGCAGTTTTGTAAGGTACATTCTGACAGATGTGATTGATACTTTTAGTTTGGTCAAGTAGTTCATAATCTTCAGGAAGGCCCATGATATTCATTGCTTCTCTATAATTTATATATCTATCTTCTATGGGGTGAGTTAAAACATGCGGCATATGTACAACAAAAGCACCAATATGTTTTACTGGAATAATTGTTCCACGCCACATTACACCTTTACCTGATTTCAATTTTTCGTATCGTCTTACACATTTATCAGCTTCACGCTCTAAGCCTTGGCCTCTCAT
>Ga0213860_10001225_pt1 | contig 10405 bp, 9 predicted proteins | sample PICome_3_FD_160118 | JGI IMG/M metagenome (GOLD analysis project Ga0213860, IMG submission 160118) | Coastal seawater microbial communities near Pivers Island, North Carolina, United States - PICO550 | ecosystem: Environmental > Aquatic > Marine > Coastal | place: USA: North Carolina | collected...
AGAAGATTTGGATGTAAAAGAATCAATTGAATTATTTAAAAAATTTAGTAAAGAAAACGGTGAAGTTTTAGAATGGATTAATAGTTTAGTAGATAAGTTTGTTTTCGTTTCTGCCGAAAGAGAAAAGGAAGAAGGAGAATCTTCTAGTAAATATGAAAAATATAAAAAGGAAAGAGAAACACAATTGGAAGCAAGAAGAGAAAGTGATAATAATTCTAAAAAGGAATTAGGAAACTTAGATTTCCCAAAAGAAATGATGGATGATATAATAGGTTTAATGCAAAACTCTAACCGCTACATTAAAGATAAAAATTTAGACCCTGATGATTTAGTAGAAATATTAGAAAAAACAGTAGAAATATATAATGAGAAAGAAGGTGGAGAATCTGAATTTTCTAGAATTACAGAAGAAGAATTTGGAGTCGAAGAAGATAATACTGATGATGTATATGTACCTCCTAAAAACGAGGAAGACGAGGAAGATGAAGATTTGTCAAAACAATTATTAAAATCTGTATTAAAAACTATTACTATAATAAAAAATGAAAAAGAAACTAGAGTTGGTAGAATATTACAAGGAGACAAAACAGTTCCTAAAGGTTCTATTTTGCTAGTAGAAAGAATTTTTAAAGTTGAAGAACCAATAAAGATTCTAGAAGACTCAGTAAGTAAATTAACTGAAAAAGATAAACAAGAAGAAATTTTAGATATAACAAGAAATGTTTTTGGTACTGATGAACTAGGACAAATAATATATCCTATGATACCAGTAAAAGTAGTAGATAGAATTGTTTTGAATAATCTAGTAGCAAAGGAAGATGAAAGGTTGATAGGATTTGTTGAAGATTTTGTATTAGGAACAAAGAAGAAACAAGAAATCGGAGGGTACAATCTTTATTCATTGTTTAGTGAGACAGGAAAAAAAGCCATGTTAGATACTAACGGAGTCGTAAAAGAAATACAAAAAGAAATTCAAAATTTTAAGAATGAAGATAAGGTTAAAAAAAGAATTATTGAACTAATAAAAGAAGATGCTAAACCAATAAAAGGATTAGCAGATATTAAAAGTGATATATTATTAAGAATAACACCTGTAAAAAATCAATTAGAAGTAGGAAAATTTGTTTTAAATTATAAATATAATATTGATTTAAAATTATTAGAAGAAAGTGAAGATTTAAAAGCATTTTTAGTTGATAGTATCACAAGTAAAATCACACTACCGGACTCTTCGAAAAGACAGAATTATAAAGCAAATGAAGATAAAGCAAGAACTTCTAGTAAAAGAATTAAAGATGTTTTGGATGGAACAAAACTGCTAGTAGATGTATTGACCGAAGTTTTCAAAGAAAATGAATTTTATGAATATACACAAAACGAAGCGACACCTTTGAGAGAAGAAATAACATCGGAAGATGTTGATGATTTTGTTTTACAATTTTTGTCTGGAAGTACAAATAAACAACAAGATAAAATTAAATCATTTTTGAGTGAGTTCAACTCTAATTTAAGAACATTGAATAATGAAATAGATAAATTAGAATCAGAAAACGATATAAATATTTCAGACTTAATTAAAAGAGGTGAATTGAATAATCCTAATTTGATAAAAACTATTGAATCTTATATTGAAGTAATAAAAGAATTAGGATTACCTGAAAGTTATTACAGAGAAAAAACTATTTTAATAGGCGGCAGAGAGTTTGAAATTAAACCTCGAGAATATGAGGCATATTATGAATATTATAAAGTAAGAAATGAGCCGTTTATTAAATGGTTAGAAAGTTTAGAAGAAGACGAAATTAAAGAAATATTTGAAAAGAAAGTGGAACAAAATTTTACTCTCACTAGTGAATTTGTTTTAGACATAATCACAAAAATTGCCGACATGGGTTCAGAATATTTTAAAGACGATAATATTCAAGAAAAACTAGAAAGATATTATGACCCTGATGATGATGTATATAACCCTGATTTTATGGGTAAAATTTTAAGTTTGGTTGAAGAAGAATACCAAGACAAAGGAATTGAATTAGACCCTGATGATATAGATGATGCCGAAAGAGACCCAGTAACAGGCGAAAAACCAACGGATTTATTTGATGATAATCAGCAGATGGATATGGAAAATGCTCAAGATAGATTTGGTGAAGGAGAAAGAGGTAAAAAGTTACCACCTTCTAGACCTGCTAATATAGTTACAAATAAAGTAAGACAAAAATACAAGGGTCAAGGATTATCAGATAAAGAGATATGGCTAGAAGAAATGAAATTAAAATATCCGGCAATGGATTCAGACCCTAAAATACGTCAACAGATGATAGATGCGTTCCCCGAAGAAGAACTGAAAATGTTAGTAAAATCAGAAGATATAGAAAGTGGATATGAAGATGATTTATTTTATTGGTTGTTCTTTTGGATGAGAGATAGTTCAAGACAAGAAATAATGCAAGCGTTTCAAGATTATTCTAATTTGAAATTTAATTTTGATGGAGATACTTTATTTGAATTGATAGATGATTATCAAGATATTAGTGGAGAAATATTTACAGATGACAATATGAATAATATGTTAGCAACCTATCAGGCTAATTTTATTGAAGAAATATATAACAAAGAATTAGATAAGGATTTGTTAGAAACTTTAGAAGACTTAGGTTTCATATCTATATTACAAGAAAAAGGGATTCCTGATTTCGATGCTTTATTTGAAATAGATTTCAATCCTTATGGTGGAACTGTTGATAAAAAATGGAGATTTAGTGTACAAAGAACTCCTGAAAAAACACCCAAAGAAATAAATACAAAAACTGAAAAAGAAAAATCAACAGCAAAACCTGTTAAAACAAGAATGAATATCAGAGATAGAAGAGAGGCAACTGAATTATTATTAGATGCTAAAAATAAATGGCAAAAATTTGAAAGGAGAGTATGATAAATGGGTAAAGTAAGTTCACCAAGCGATTTCACAAACATAAATGTAAACTATACGAATGGTAATGGTTATTATACGACTCATACAGATGTTTCAAACTTATTACAAATATCAGCGTTTTCTGCTAGTACTACACCAACAATTTCAGAAGTCGGTAAAATAATAAAAAGAGTAGAAGAAAGAATAGATGATGGCATTAAACAATCATATAGACCTATTATACATAGGGATGAATATTTTTCATTTGACGGTTGGAATAAAGGTGCTTATCCCGTATCAATATGGAAAGACTATGTTGGGTTTGTACAACTGTCTCAACCTAAAGTTCAAAAAATAGTTAGATTAGAAGTTTGGCAAGGTAACGAATACAAAGACTTGGCTTCTGCTACTGCTAGTATAACAATGCCTAGTTCTGTAACAAACAGTGCTTGGACTATCTCTTTGACAGTAGGAACTTATACATTTAATATTGTAGAAGGAACAAATTTCTATGATAATTTTGGTGCTAAAACTACTGCGAGTCAATTAGTAGATGCAATCAATGAAGTGTTTCCTCACAAGACTGCAAGATTTACAGGAGAAACTAGTGCGAAATCTGTAACTGCTAATGGCAATTCTAACATTCATATTTCCGATTTCTTCTATGCTACTACCGATTCAGAAGATAGTAAAAAGGTAATTATATCATCTTTATTAATGGGTGAAGATGGCTCTGCTTGTACTATATCTTCAAACTTTGGAACTGTATCAGCATTTACAGATAACCAAGACCAAAATAGAATGGGTGATTATTGGACTATTGATAGTGAAGGTAAAATATTTTTCAGAAGAGAGTTTCCCTATGTACAAAATCATTCTATTAGAGTAACTTATGTTGCGGGAGATAGAAGAGTACCTGCACCAATTCATGAAGCAGCAACTAAATTAGTAGCAGCAGAAGTTATTCGTCATGATGATAATTCTATTATGATTGCAGAAACAGGTTCTAATATAGATTTGAAAACTAAACATGATATTTTAATTGAAGAAGCGAATAAAATCATTGATGGTAAAAAGAATCTAATACATTTTATTTCGTGATTAATATGAGAAATTATCATCAAAGACTTACTGAATTAATTAGAATACAAGAGGAACGTAATTTGATATTAAAAGAATTACAAGACACTTTAGGTTTTGATATTAGTTTTTCGGAAGATGATGTTTTGAACAATGCGATAGATGTTCTTAGTGCAGAATTAGTTAAAGATATTGAAAAGGATATGAGTGTATGGATGAAGTAACTTTTATTATTAGATTACTCAATGATAATTGGGCTGCTAGTGCTACTACTTTGAGTAATAATGGTAGCATAGCAGCGAGCCATGCTGTAACTCCAAAATTTATTGATGTACGTTCCATTCAACCAAATGAAGGAAGAAGAGTTGATATTGATTCTCAAGAAGTAATTATTGTCTTTGAAGATAGTGCAAATACTGAATATCCTACAATAGATTATGCAGTAAGAAATGAGACGTTTAGTTTTACTTTACACATAAGAGTTTTACATCGAAGAGACTTTTCAACTCTTACTTATTCTAGAGATAGACTGCAAGCATTATATCGAATTGCACGATACATTTTAGAACATAACTCCCTACGACCAACTGTTTACGTTGGTGGGGGAACTTCAGGAACAATAGAAGAAAATGCAGAGTTACTAAAGTTAACAAGTAGAAGCGAGGCTAATGATAGAGGTAAAAGACTATTAGGGTATAAGTTATCAGTTGAATTGAAAAGGTTTGGTCGGAATACATAGGGTGATTAAAAATGGTAAGTAATGAAGTGTTTGTAGGTGCAGGGACAATGGCTACGTTAGTGCCGGAAATGGATATGTATTTTGATAGTATGGTAGTTACTCATCCTAATCTTAATACAGTAGTTTTGGCTAGTGCAGACAGTTCTAAATTTAAGTTTTTAACAAACTTATATGTTGGTTGTAGAGCAAAGGTTACTGATTCTTCTAGTGAAGTTTATCAGGTGATGGTTACATCAAATACTGAAAATAGTTTTACTTTTGATTCTGATGTATCAGACATTGGTAGTAGTACTGAAAATGTGGATGTTAAATTATTAGGATTTGGCGCACCTGTTATTGCACCTTCTACTACTAATCAAAAACTACTTTCTGATAATTGGCTAGGGTTAGTTAATTCTTTTAGTCCTCCTAGTGTAGATGTTGAAACAAAACAATTAGCATTGATGGGTGGCAATACAAGAAACCTATCTTTACAATATAGAGGTGCTGAAACTGTTAGTGGTGGTTCTTTGGATATTTCTTTAAATAATGGTTCTTGGTTATATTATGCTTTAGGAAAAGTAACTGCTTTAGGTGCAACAAATAACAGTGTTGATTGGACTGCTTCAACAGACGATAAATTTATTGCTAATGCGACTAGTACTGGTATAGTTCGTGTCCCTAATGATGATGGAATTGAATATCCACCATTATCAACAAGTACTGCTGACACGGATGCAGCAGACCATTCATTAGCAAACTATAATGAAATAGCAAGTAATAGTGTTTTAACATATACATTTGGAGAAGCAAATGGTGCTTCGCTTCCTTCTTTCGGGTTAGATGTGTCATATAGAAAAGCAGATGTGGCTGCAACCACTGCTGTTGATAATCTGACCCCTCATGAAAATATTTATTCTAGAATATTTACAGGATGTCAAGTTAACACTTTAACACTTAATTTCGAAGAAGGACAGGAATTAAAAACAAGTTTAGATTTAGTTACTAGAAGAGTATATGATGTTGTTACTGATACAGAGAATAATTATGTTCCACACAACGGAAAACTAAATCCCAGTGATTTGAAAAACTTTAGTACTACTGCTTCTGATAATTACCCATTCATGTTTTCTGATGGTGCTTTAACTGTATTCGGACAAACATTTGGAAGAGTCAAATCGGGTTCTGTTACAATTAATAATAACATTACTCCACAAAGATATATTGGAAACACAAGTAGGCAAGTTATGAATGAACACATACCTGCACAAAGAACATATGAAATTTCAATGACAGCACTAATTACAGATACAACACTTTGGGATGAATTAAGAAAAGAGGATGGGGAGGTTACTGCTGCTGATAAATTACTCACTCTGAACTTTACTAAAAATGCAAACGAATTGATAAAAATGTCATTTTCAGATTACATAATTCAGACTGTTGATATTCCTTTCCCCGAAGATAAGGGTGCAATAGAAGTAACATTCACAGCATCAGCAAGAACACTAGTTTCAAACTCATGCCAATACACAGGTAAATGGGCTTTAATGCATTAATACGGAGGACTATTAAATTAGATAATAGTTCACAATATCAGATTCCACTAACACGTTTGTTTGTTAGTATAAGTTAGGTGGAAAAACATGGTAGAAGAAAAGAAAGCAATAACAGATAAGAGTAGGCTATTTGCCGCAGTAAATACAGAATGTCATCACATAAGGGTAGCCCCTGATAGTGATGAATACCTCCAAGTTTGGATTAAAGAACCAACTTGGTTACAGGTAGAACAAGCGTTGTCAAGCGTTATGAACATTGATTCAACAAGTAAATCTTTTGATTTAGATTTGAATAAAATGTACAGATTTATGGTTGAAAACTTTGTTGAAAAAACAGACCCCGTTTTAACGTCTGTTGATTTACTACGATTAAGTCCTTATGTTGGCGCGCAACTTAAAGAAATTCTCCCTAATCCTTTCACCGATATGATGGGGGATGATACGGGAAACGAAAGTTAATTCGTAGAGCATTGAAAGGTGGTGATGTACCGCCAAATATTGCATCTCGAATAATGATATATACATATTCAACAACTTTCAGTATTAGTCCTTTGGAGGCTTATTGTACTCCCGCAATTTTAGTAAAACAGATGTTAGAAATTCATGGTGAAGTTAAAAAAATAGAATCAGAAGAAATGGAAAAAGTAAGGAATAAGTGATATCATGACAGCAGATAAAAACCTCGAAAAAATAGAAAAGAGGATGTTTAGTATTACTCAATCAGGTAAAGAACTACAAACAGAAATGCAAGGATTGGCAAATGTAGTCAGTAAATTAAATGATAGCGATGGTTTAGGAAAAACTTGGGGTATTATCAGTAGAATGTCTTCAGGTATTTTTCCTAACTTTTGGTCTATACAGAATAAAGTAAGAGCAGTTACTATAATGTTTGATAATCATTATAAAAAACAAAGAGAACAAGTTGCTAAACAAATAGGCGCACTTCAACAGTTAGAAAATATTCAAAAAGTTCCTAAGTTTATGAGTAAAGACCATACTAAATTAAGTAAAAGTAATGCTATGGGTGGTTATAGTGATTTTGAAATACATTATGATATGGTAAAAGATTCTGTAAAAGAATTTCGAAGTATGGAAAGAATGTATAAATCAGCGTTGGGAAAGGAATTTGATGATGGTTATAAGGAATTATTGTTATCTAATATTAAGGGACAAGTACAACCAAGTGTAACAGCAAGAAAACGAATAGAGGATAATCTGAAGGCAAATTTGAAAAGACAAAGAGCATTACAAGATATAAATAAACAGTTTAAAAACAATCCAATAAGACGTTTTTTTGCTAAAAGAATGTTGACTGTAAAAGCGTTTTTAAGAAAAAGTATAAAGTTTGCAGAAACAGGATTAAAAGTATTTAAAGCATTTATAATATGGCTTCCACTAGTAATATTATTACTATTTACCCTGAAAAAAACCTTTGATATGCTTAAAGAACCCTTAATAGTAATAGAAGAATTGATACGACAGAGTTTTGGTCTATTTGGCTCGGCCTTTATGTTAGCGATTGAACATATTGGTAAGGGAATCCAAGATGTATATGACGGATTTGAAAGTGGAAATTTCTTCTTAGTTCTTTCAGGATTAATAGAAATACTGGTTTTTACTTTAGGTGCTATTTCTGTTGCTATTGTTGGTACTATTGTTACTTTAATAGGAGCATTGGTAGTTGGTGTAATGGCATTAGTAGTGCAAGCAGTTGAAAATGGTAAAAACTTTGCTAACACAGTTGGGACATTATTATTGATAGCAGGTACTATCGGTCTAATTGTTGCCGCTATTTATGCTACCCCCGCAATGATAGGCGTAGCAATATATTCTCTAATGGCTACTATTTTAGGTGGTATAATGACACTAACAGGATTTTCAACAGGTGGAGTAGTTAATTCTAATATGCAATTAGTAGGTGAAAAAGGGGCAGAATTAGTATCTTTACCTAGAGGTTCTAGGGTTCATTCTAATGCAGACAGTAAAAGAATGTTAAGCAGTTCGGGTGGAAACACAATTAATGTTCATGTCAATGGTAGAGTTGGTGCATCGGATGCAGAAATAAGAGATATAGCAAATAAGGTTGCTAGAGAAATTAATTTAAGAATGAGTAGAACAGGAAGTGGGGTGAATAACTTTTGAGTGCTAAAAATCCAAACAATATGGTAATGTTAGAATTATCTAGAAGAAATGAATTAGGTACTGATACTACCACAAATAGAATACCTTTACATGTCGAGTCTATTAATATCTCTACTAATAAAACTGTACCTAACGTACCTGTTCCATTTACAGGGGCGATAAGAGGAGAATCAACTAACATAGCATTTGATATGGGTCTTGCTTCTAAAACAATAGATATACAAGGAGTTTTAACAGAACAAACTATATCTAAACAAACCTCATCGGGAAGTGTCAAACAAGTAGTTATGACTTCTTTTGAATTAGCACAATTAATACATTCATATGCTGATTCTAGTACTCTACAAATAGACCAAAATGTTAACAAATTATTATTCTTTTACCCAAGTAGAGTTGATAATAATTTTGATTATAGAAGTAATGTAACAGAAAACACTCCAATAGAAGATTTGCCAATATTACCTTTTACATTTAAGAACAGAGCATATGACAATGATTTTGCCTTTGGTACTGGAAATACAACAGATAGTCCATCAAAAGTTTTCGATGCTGCTACAAGTATAAGTGGTAACTATACGGGGGTTACAGGATTTATGCGTTCGTTTACTACAAACATTATTGCTTCGGAATTTCCTAGTATTGGGTTCAATTTAAACTTTGAAGAAGCAAAAGTAATAGGAGACAATTTCTTCGATTGAGGTGAAAAAATGGCTAACGTATATATTGGAGATTCTAAAGCATTAGTATTTCCTGTTATGTGTGATGGCTATTTGAAATTAGATGCCGATACAGTAGGTACAGCCACGTCTAAAGGCAACTTTTGGAATCATACTGATAACTTTACCATTGAAGCAATAATAACGCCATATGACGTTAATGGAAACGGACATGCTTCTGCTGATGTAGATACAAAAACATCTACAAGAACCCCTCCTACTCCTAGAGATTCTTATTCTTCTACTTTTGACGACTACCAAAGTGCTAGATATTTTGGAACAGGTGATTATACAAATCACATAACAAATAGATTGTCTCATAAAATGATGTTATTTTATAATAATAATTTTAAGTTTTATTTACAGAATACTACGACTACTAATTATAATCAACCTGCTGAATATAAATTGTGTGTAGATTTTACAAATACTTCAGGAATAACAACTACTATTTCTAGCGATAATCCTATTATAACTGCTGTTAATACTTTACACGGTTATTATGATGCTAATGGTTATTATGAAAAACATAATACTAGTTTGACTTTATTGGCTTCTGATGCTACTATTTCGGGTACTACTCTAACTTTCGGTAGTAGTGCTTCTACTAAAATGGATAAACTAGGAGCGCACAGTAGTGGTGGTACTGAAATATTCAATAGTAGCGGTGTTAGTTTAGGAAAAGTAATCAGTAAAAGTGGTACTAATACAACTCTTAGTACTTCTTCATCTTTATCGGGAGTTTCAGTTTATGTTTCTCAACCTAGAGAAGCATTATATTTAGAAGAAGTTTACAAGGTTTCTTGTTCGTATAGAAAGAACGGTCAGATAGAATTGTATGTTAATAATCAATCTATAAAAACACAAACTCTTACTACGCCCACTTTTGAATTTGATTCTACTTCTCTTGGTGGTGAGTCTAGAATAGGCAAAGGAATTTCTACTAACCAACAATTTATGGGAGAACTTTTTGAAATCTCAATGCATAAAGGAAAAGAGCCAAGTTTAACACTCAATACTTTAACACCTAGTTACAGTAATATTTTATTTTATTATACATTTGGTGAGTAAATGACAGGTAGAATGCTATTTCCTTTGAATACAGGAGTTAGTGAATCTGATGTTACTGCTACTTATACAGATAAAGATGGAACTAATGCTAAAGCAAAGGCTTTCAAAAACGTTTCAGTTAATCCTACATTATATACAGTAGGTTTAGAAAGCGAAACTAATTATGTTTCTTTTTCTTCACCCACTACCTCAACATTATTCACCA
>Ga0213860_10001227_pt1 | contig 10400 bp, 15 predicted proteins | sample PICome_3_FD_160118 | JGI IMG/M metagenome (GOLD analysis project Ga0213860, IMG submission 160118) | Coastal seawater microbial communities near Pivers Island, North Carolina, United States - PICO550 | ecosystem: Environmental > Aquatic > Marine > Coastal | place: USA: North Carolina...
TCCTTTTTTCGAACAAATGTTCGAGTACAGTATCTATATATGGATTTACATACAGAACTTGCAGATTTACTAGCTGTACCTAGTTTTTATAAATATGCTAACTGTAAGGGAGTTAATCAAATACTCTATTCTCATTAAGCGGGGTTTAAAATTAAGAATAAGATTCCGGGGTCGGAGGTTTCGCCTAGGTTTCGCCTCCTTTCCTAGGAATTTTCTTCGACCCCATCTTTAAAATTTACATATGCTATATTTCAAATATGGGATTTAATAAACCACATTATTCTAAAAAAGATTTTAAAACAGTTTCTGGATATATACACAGGATAATTAATAGGAACAATGTTACTAAGCTAGAAGATTTACAAGAAAAACTAAAAAATGTAGGTGTTGAGTCAAGACTTCTTCATTACCATAACTTAAAACATATTATGAACGAAATGAAAGTAGGAAAAATTAATGGAGTATATAAATATGTTGACATAATTAGTGAGTCAAAAGTTATGTTGGAATGTTATAGGTGCGAAAAACTTAAAACATCAAAAGAATTTTTAACTGTTCATAAATATAAAACTTCAAAATTAAAAATTTGTATTGAATGCATAAGAGAAGAAAATAAAATTACAGGAGAAAATGTACAAGAATTAATTGGTATATATGAATACTTGCAACATAGGTATGCAAAGTCTCTAGATAAGTCTATGTATTCTAAATTTTGGGAACCAGTTATTTATGGTAAGTCGTCTTCTGTTAAGGTATAATCTACAAAATAATTATTGTACGCAGATTTTACTTTTCTTTTTACTTTGCCCCAACGAGCTTCTTCAATTGTCTTTCTGTCTGTTAACCCAACAGCCATGTGAGTTAAGTAATCTTTTATATCTAACATAATCTTGTGAATATTATCACAAGCTATTTCGTAACAGTGGTAATTAATGTTAAATATATGTTAAATGTTATTCAGAAATTAGCTTAGCTAGATATCCTAAAGATAACCCTAGAAGTATTGCCCAAATTATTTCAAACCACGGCATGATTCGCAGTACTCACTTCTTCCCATATAATAAAAATAATAAGAACAATTTTTGTTAGCGCATTTAGTCATATAGTCTTCATCTTTATTTGAAACTTTATCAACTACATTAATTGAAAATGTAATATTACTCATTACATTAATGCTTGTACAACAACAGCCAATGAAGCTACTGCTACTACCCATCCACTTAACTCGGCTCTTGAAACTTTTGAATTTACTTTTTCGTGTAGTTGGTCTATTCTGTCGTTAATTTTTTCCTGTCCCTCTAAAATCATGTATAACATTTCTTTTTGTGAGAAACCATTACCATTAGGTTTATTTTCAGGCATTTAACACCTCACAAAAATCGCTCCCATATTTACAGTCACACAATGTAATTCGTGTACCTTTATCGTTTACTGTTGACATACACATTAGTTTTCTTCTACCTTGCAACAACAGTCTTTACAACATGGTTTATCTTTTTCAGTCATTATTTTCTCCTGTCTAACTTACCGAATACTTCATTAATTTCATCTAAGGTTATTTTGCCGTCATCTAAAAATGCTCTTGCTAAATCCTCAGAAACTTTAACTACTCCCAATGTACCAGCTAACAACACAGCATCGAGTATTTCAATACCAATTAATGAACCAGCACCTACTGTAGCTAGTCCATTTGCTGTAAATGTAGCAATCATACGCCAAAATATTTGTTTTATCTTAGCCCAAGTACTTAAAGGTTTTTTTCTAACCATTAGTCACGCATCCTGATAGTTGCTAACCAAATGATGATAGATATAACAATAGCTAAACCTACAACATCTTGTGCAGTACCAGTTAAAGTGAACCAAGCAATAAAAAACCCAAGTATTGTAAATATCTGAGCTATTGATTCTTTTATTATGTCAATTAAGAACTTCAATTAAAATCTCCTAGTCATTAATGCACCAGCAGAAGAAATTATTTGGGAAGCGATGATAACTGGAACAACAACTTCCTGTGCTTTCTCTTTCTGGTCGCTCGTCATGTCAGAACCCACAGAACTCCAGTCCATCTCTCCTATATTAACATCAAGTAACGCACCTACTGGGTTTTCAAGGAATACCTCTACTTGTACCTCAGTAATAACATCAGCTAATGTGTAATTCTCAACATCTTTGTTTTCTATAGCTCTGTCTACATATTCTTCAACAGCAGTAGCTACATTTTTTTCTTTAGTTGCTTGTTCTGCAATTATCTCAACATCTTTAGCGGCAGTTTTTTCATCTTTAAAACCAAGAACCTTACCAACTTCAACTTTTTCTTCTTCAGATAACTCAGCTACAGTCTCAGGTTTAGTAACTTCTTTAACAACAGCTTTAACAACTGCCTTAGTAGTATTATCAGCAGTAGATAAGTTTTGTACAGATACTTTAGCTACTTCTTTTACAACTTCGACTTTCTTCTCTTTAGGAAGTTCCTTAACAGCTTGTTCTACTTTAGCTTCAAATTCCTCAACAGGTTCATCTTCAATAACCTCAACAACGACAACTTCTTTAACCTTAGCTTCAGTTTCTTTAACTAAGACTTCTGTTGGTTGTACCTCTTTATCTCCCTTCTCACTAGGAAGTGGGTCGGTCTCAATCGGTTCAGGTCCAACTTCTTCATCTGGGAAATCTTCTTTGATAGGTTCAACTTCTTTGATAGGTTTATCTTCTTCAATAATTTCAATAGGCTTATCATCAATAGGCTCTTCTTCAATAATCTCATCATCTTTTAATTCTTCGGTAGAAATATCATCCACAAAAGTATCATCCACAACATCGTCTGTGATATCAGTTTTGTCATCTTCCAAAATTTTTTCATCTATAACCTCTTCTTCCACTATAACATCTTCTTCCTTAATTTCTGGAATAGTTGTTGTAGTAGTAGTAGTAGTAGTTGATTCGTACAGAGCTGTATTATATGCTTCACAATCTCCACGCTCTAAAGCAACATTAGTAACATAGCAACCCCATTTATCTTCATTAGCCTTACGCTCATTGTCACGCTCAACATCTCCTTGAGCAATTTGGTCTTGTGTATATTCTGCTTCAGTACCATCATCCATAACAACTACTTCTACTGGTGCCAAAGTTGTAGTAGGTGTAGGGGGTGGAGGTGGTGGAGGTAAAGTTGTAGGGGTTGTAGTTGTTGTAGTAGTAGTAACAGCAGTAGTAGCCAATACTTCAAAATTAGTTACTGGACCTGCTTGTCCTCCGTGACAAAAACTACCACTATCTGTACAAGAATAAACTACAAAATCATAAGTTCCCCCTTCAATGTCTTCAATAAGATAAGATGTAGTGTTTGGGTCTGCAATATCAATACCTGTATATGTTTCTTCGCTTGATAGTTTATATTCAATTCTATAAGACTCTACTGCTGACCAACCTGTATTAGGTTGTGTCCAACCAAGTTTTAATCCTTGGTATTCGTTATTTGTTATTTCTAAATCTGTTACACCACTAGCTACATCTTGTATCGTATAACTAGCTATAGAAGTCCAATTAGAGTATTGAGAGTTAGTATCATTGTCTGCTCTAATTTCAAAATATAAAGTATCGCCTACTTGTGCATCAAGAACTGATTGTAAGTAAGATTTGCTAAAAGTGTATTCTGTATTTAAAGCGTTTTCGTCTCCTACATTACCTGTAGCTATACCATACATAGTTGGGTTTGCTTTATCAAAACCGATTGCGTATCGTTCTGCACTATATTCATATCTATCTGGTGCTGCATCCCAATCAATAGTTATACTTCCATCGTGTAAATTAACTGAAGTAGTTAAGTTACTTGGGTCTCCTATACCATCAAGTATCTTTGGGTCATCACAAGCATCTGTTCCTGTAGGTGCTGACCAATCTGTTTGGTTAAATTCAAATGGATAACCTGCATATAAGTTCCAAGTACTTTCATTTGTTAATGTAGAAAAGCTGTAATCAGTTATGTTGTTAGACCTAACTCTATAATAAATATTTGTTCCTGCTGGGTCATTAAAATAATATTTTAAATCATCAAGACTAAATGTGTAATACTGCCAATTATTTGTAGAATGACCAAAAGAAGTGGTAACACAAAAACTATTTGTTTCAGTTATACCACTAGATTGACTAAAGAATATTGTGTAGTTTTCTGGTGGACTATCTTCATAACCATCAGAACTTAATATACCAATAGTAAAAGTACCTGCATTTGGGTCATTACTAGCATTTGTACCATAAGGTTCTTGTGTTGGAACATGGTCAGCCATAGCAATAGGAAATGGATATATAAGTAAACCTACTACTAGCAAACGTATTGCTGTTTGTATTCTATTTAAAATTATGTGCTCCTGCTAGAGTTAGCGAGCACCTCCATCATATTCGGTTACTAAACCTTCTGCTAACATCATTTTGTTGATTGATTGCTTACGACTTCCACTTACGATAAATAATTCACCGATAACACGACCATACTTCCCATATTCATATGACTTTAAAATAATTTCTTTTTCTGCACCTACTACAGCAGGGTCTATTTTATTGATAAGCCAGTCCTTAGCTAAAAGTCCTCGCTTCTTCTCTTCTTTATTTCTTGTACGAGTTTCTGGCGCATTGATTCCAGCGAATCTGATACGCTTGTGAATTTGGATATTATAACCCAAATCAATCCAGCAATCGATAGTATCCCCATCGATAACTCGGTCAACTGAAATTCGATACTCATACATTTTTTAAATCACCATTCTTATCTACTTTTTCGTTGTAATGTGTACAATTTACATTATCGCACACCATTGGTGATTTTTTAGTATTTATGCTTTTTGCACAATAGTTGCAGAAAACAAAAGGATGATTTTTTGATATCTTCATGTGATTTTTTTTGGAGCTAGTGGCGACACTAGTGCCGCCATAATTAGCCCGTTGCGTACCTCTTCAGTACTTTTATACCGAAGTCTTTAACCTTTCGGAATCTTTGACATGAACGCAAATGGTGCGTCCTCTAAGAAATTTTGAACTGCAGTAACTATTGCAGTAATAAAAACTAAACCAGCAGCCATTGCTACTTCTAAATCTAGTCCTGTTGTTGCGTTTGCTGTAAATACAGCTATAGCGGCTTGAACACCAGTTCTAGCCCCTTTTACAATTGCAGACTTTGCGGCTGCTTTGTATTGTTCGTTCATTCTTTTACTCCTTCGTAAGCGAATATTGTATCCCAAGTTAATTTGTCAACAATTCCAGTTACTGGTATTTCATGCTCTAATTGAGCTTTCTTAACAGCACCTGCTGAACCGTTGCCATATATTCCATCAGCTCCTATATGTAACTTCTCTTGAAGTTGTTTAATATAGTCTGACCTCATCATTGGTCTAGTAACTTTTATTTCATTACCATCCCAACTTGGAACCTTTGAAAAATCGTATATTTTAGTTGGTTTAGGACCCATGTTATTTTGTATCATTTTCATAAACAGAATCCAATCAAAGTTTTTACCTGGGTCTGTTCTTCTTGCTGGGTCATTTTCTGCATGTGATATGAAACCCTTGACACCAGCATCCCACTCAGTTTTTGTTACTTTTCTAACTGGAATATCAAATTTTTTACACTTTTCAGCGCACCATTTAGCAGATAATTCCATAACTGCTTTTTCATATTCTGGGTCTTTACCCCAATCTGCTGCGTGATAAGCTATTTCTAATCCTAAAGATTTACTATTTGAGCCACGGCAGTGAAACGCTGTGTATTCATCAGGTAGTAAATCAACTATATCAATGTCATTAATAACAACATGAGCTGACGCTGGTCTGGGTGTCTTTGCGAGATATTTTGCTATATTAATAGCATTCCTACCACCTTCGGCGGTATGTACAACAATGCCTTGAACTGGATGTTTCATACTTGTGTAGTACCAACCCCATTTACCATTTGGTCGTTCTTTGGCTTGTTTATTTTCGTTATCTAATAAATAGAAACTCATAAAGCTATTTTAGTAAAAGTTGTATAAGGTAGTGGTATTAGATAACTTTTAAATTGTCCCATGGCAATTGAGTTTGCCCAGGTGTTATAGAAAAAGTTAATGTACCAGCATAAGAACTTCTACCTGTTATATTTTCAAACCAGTCTGAACCACCATCAACCGAAGGACACTGCATAAGTGTTCTCTTGCCTTCATTTACTACAAATAAGTGGTGAAAATGTCCAGATATCAAAATATCTACGTCACCCATTTCTGTCATACCAAATGCTTGACCTGATAACCAGTTGATTGCTTTTTGATGAGAATATTTACCACCAGTACGGAATTGATGTCCATGTGCTAAACCAACTATAGTTCCAGACACATCTAGTGTTAACCACAAATCGTTTTCAGGAATAACAAAGCTTACATGTTTGAATGCAGGATTCTCAGCTAATATTTCCTGTGCTTCATCAAAAATAGATACATCAAAGTTATCACCAAATGTTGTAAAAGATTTACCTTTCTGATTTCTATTTTCACCATGATTTCCAGGAACACACGCTACAACTACGTGATTAAACATAGGAGCCCATGTTTTAATAGCTTTAACTAATAATCTTCTAGCTATCATTTTTTGGCGACGTAGGTCGTATTCGACTGAAAAGGTTTGCATGTCATAATGACCTTCACAGCCTTCAACTATGTCACCTAACCCTACAATATATAGGTTTGATAACTCTACTCCATTTTTTCTCAACTGCTTAATTCTTGCAGTTGTATCAGGTATCATTTGTTCAATTCTCTGAACAATACCTTTAGTACCATCTCCATCACGTTTGCCCATCTGCCAGTCACTTAGGCAGACTACGAACGAATCATCACCGACTATTGTTTGTGGTTTTATCTTTGCAGACTTTATTTCTTTTAATAATTGCTTATAATCAAAGTCTTTATCAGATATTGGGTTTTTTGAAATAATCTTTGCTTTGTAGTAATAAAACTGTTCTGTTTCACCACCACCCATATTTGCAGTCCAAGTTCGAACTTCAAATGGTTCTATTATTTCAAACTCATCAGGATTAAATCCTAATTCCTCTAAGTATTTATCCCATTTATGGTCTTCAGGTTTAGAAGCTTTTGGCATTGGTTTTGATATAATCTCACCTTTTGCAGTATCTAATCCTGGCTCCCATCCTTTAGGATGTTGTTGTCTTAGTCTTTTTACATTAGAAAATGCTCTTGCAGATTTTGAATATTGCTCTAGGCTACTCATCTTCTGTTTTTAGCTGGTTTCTAATAGTGTTTTCAGTTAAAGGACAATCTTTTTCATCTTTTAACCATCTTGCAATTACTGAAGGTGAAAGACCATTTCTGTATCCTTCAAGCGCTTCAGCCCAAGCCTCTTTATTTTCAGGAGATTTTTCTCTCCAAGCTTGGTACCCTGTTTTGGAAGGGTTAGCCTTAGCAAAGCTAACTAAGTCCACTATTCCTCCTCTGTTTTTGTCTGTTGTGCTTGACCAGTAATTTGATTAACTACTGCTCTTAAATTAGAGTTTTCAACTTCTCTAGCTGCAATCTTACTACTAAGGTCTTGTATAACAGCATTAGCTTGTTTTACTTGATTTTGTAGTTGATTAGCAATATTTACTAATTGCTCAGTTGTTAACTCTACTTTCTTGTCTTCTTCTGACATAATTCCTCCATAGAATTTTACAAAAAAATTATATCATAGAATACTCAAAGAGTGTGTATTTTAATTAATGTTTTTATTATCCTATTTAGGAAACTTTTTAGCAATCTTTAAATAAAGGTTAACTAAATCGTCTGCGTCTTGAACTAAATTAATTCCGTTTATTCTCATGTAATTAAACTGTTTTAACAGAATCTCTCTTACATCATCATGGTCAATTAATTCGTCAATTACTTCACTTCGTTTCGTTCCTTCTGGGAAATTATTTAATTTGTCTTCCATAATGTTATTTTAGGACTAAAAAACGAAAGACGGGGTAATTGGTGGCTCCCCGTCTTTCTCCATAAATGGTGGTTTATGGTTAAAATTATATTATAACGCTAAAAGTTTATTTCTAATGTTTAATCCTTCAATATTTTGTTTAAAGTTATAGCTACCCCAAGTACCATAACTGTCTGTAAATATTTCGTTATTTTTATACATTTTTATTATTTCAGCTTTTACTTCAAAATTTTTCATACATTCAGTAGCTAAATCTTTTGCATATTCCCAAAATTTAGTTTTATATTTAGAACCAGCAAAATAATGTAATGTAATTACTTCTTGTATTTGTTTAAACCATTCTTGATACCAAGCATTTTCAAATATATAAGTAGTGTTTCCATTAATAATGTCATATATTTTCCTATTAACAGTATCTATAGAGCTAATACTTGTAGCTTCCATAGGCTCTAAAAAGAAAGAAGCGTTACCGTTATAAAATATATTTTCAGTAAAATTGTTTTTTCTGTAATAATTGTTGAAGTCTATATTTTTAAAAGTATTGTTATATATTATTCCATAACCTAGTTCTTTTACTAAGCTAGTTAAGTCATCAATAACTTCTTCTTTTCTATTAATGTCTTTGTTAAATAAATATCCAAAGCTAATTTTATCTGTTAAAGGTATTCCAAAAACCCAACCATAAGGTCTAGCAATACACAATGTGTAGTTTAAAAATTGTTGATTAACTGGTATTTGATGTAAAACTACAGAGTTAACTGGTATATATTCTGCTTTATCAAAGCTATCATCAATCTTAGGTGTTCCAGAGCAATCAATAATGTAATCAGAATCTATATCTTCAATATTTACATTTGAATCAATAAATTTTACTCTGTTTTTATTTTTGTATTGTAAATATTCTTGTAGCTTTAAAGCGTTAAAATGTATTGAAACATATGGAGGTTCAAAAGAGTGAAAATAATCTTGTACTCCCCAGTTTTGATAACTAATTCCAGTTTTGATAGTTCCGTTTATACTTTTTAAATCTACATAATTAAATTGTAAGGTTTCATAAAGTGTTTGTGGAATAACAACTGCACTTCCTTCTCCAACACTTTGTTCTTTTATGTTACTATCGTAATAACATTCAATTTCATAATTTGTGTATTTACTGAAATGGTTTAAAGAAAAACTACCAGCAGTTCCTCTACCTATAATTGATATTTTTTTATTCGCCAAGAGTGTAATAACCGCTTCTAAAAGAGTTATTTATCTTATATCCTTCTACAGCGTGTCTGTGTATAAGTTTATCTCTTTGCTTACCTGTAAGTAATGTGGCTTTAGATTTTTCTCTTTTAAATGGAACTAAGTAACAAAGAGGTTCACCTTTCTTAATAAGTATTTCGTTACTTTTTGAAGTAAATAATATCTGTGGATTTAATTCAGAATATACATCTGAATTTACTACACCATAAGGTACAACCCATTCTTCGTGATTAGCGTACATATAAGGAATTTGTCTTAATCCATAACCTTTAGGTAGTTGAAAATACCAAGGACTACTTAATTTGAATACTTTTCTAACTTTATGTCCGTCATAATAATCTAGCCATTGTTTGTCATGATGTATATCTATAAATATTCTACGATGCGTTATTGCTACTTTCCATTCAGCATTTTCGTTATCATCATCTAACCATATATGAATATCACATGGAGATACTAATACTAAACCTTCAGCAAATACATCATGGAAACTAGGACAAGTTTTTACAGTTCTGTATGATGGAATAAGTTTTTTATACTTCCAACCATCGTTTTCTTCTGTTTTATTTAAAGTTGCTGGTGTTCTTTTGTACCAATCTGGCACAAAATTACGAGCTGGTTGAGGATGTAGCTCTGGTATTTCAAGCAATTCTTCAATGGGAGATGTGTATTTAATTTCAATCATTACTTTTATAATAGCCGAAGTTATCTGCAACGCGGTGTAAAAACCATTTATTAAATACCCAGCCTTCCTCTGGTATCTCTTTATTTTGTAAGTTAATAAACATTGGATGATTTTTTAGGGTACTTTGTGCATAGTCTACTGCTAATGACCAAAAATCTGAGTCATAATTAGAACCACCGTAATAAAACATTTTTATAATGTTCTCTGTATCAACAGAAGTCAGTTGAAATACTGTATTAGCTTGTTGTTCGCTATATATTCCGTGCATATAATCATGAGCAATACGATTTACATTATCATACATCCACAATGATGTAGCAGCCATTGGCTCATAAAATATTGCAGCATTACCATTAAAAAACACATTATCTTCTAGTATATGTTTTTTATAATATGGTTGAAATTTATAAACAGCACTAGCTTCTTGTATATTCAATTCAGATAATATTTCTTGTTCAGTATTTAAAGTATCGTTATATAAATAACCATAACTTTGTCTATTAGTTAAAGGTATCTCAAATA
>Ga0213860_10001238_pt1 | contig 10353 bp, 6 predicted proteins | sample PICome_3_FD_160118 | JGI IMG/M metagenome (GOLD analysis project Ga0213860, IMG submission 160118) | Coastal seawater microbial communities near Pivers Island, North Carolina, United States - PICO550 | ecosystem: Environmental > Aquatic > Marine > Coastal | place: USA: North Carolina | collected...
TTGGTTGAAATTTTAGGATCTCTTTTGCAATTTCTACAATATTGTTAAATTGTGGATTTTTTCTGAAAGCAAATAAATCACTTCCTTCGGAGGCTACTGTTATATCTTCCAGTAAAGGTAGGGCTCCAAGAATTGGTACATCTAATTTTTTTGATAAATCTTGACCTCCATCTTTACCAAAAGGGTAAAGCTTCTTTCCTTCAACTTCCATATAAGACATATTTTCTATTACACCAATAATGCTTGCATTAACTTTCTTTGACATAATTCCAGATCGTTCTGCAACTATTGTTGCATTAGTTTGAGGTGTGGTCACTACTATGTTTTCAAAGTATTTTAGAAATTGGGATAGAGAAATCGAAACGTCTCCCGTTCCGGGAGGCATATCTATTAATAAAATATCAACATCTTGCCATAAAACTTCAAACAAAAATTGTTCAATAGCTTTATGAAGCATTGGACCTCTCCAAATAACTGCTTCATCTTGTTTAACAAAATACTCCATTGATATAACACTTAAGTTGTTTATTTTCGAAGGAAAAATTCTCTCGTTAAAAGGGATTGGTGGAAATTTAGCTCCCAATATTTTAGGAACAGAATAACCCCATATATCTGAATCTAGAATCCCAACTTTTTTTCCGAGCTCATCAAAAGCTATTCCTAAGAGAGAGGTAACTGTGGACTTCCCAACGCCACCTTTACCAGAGGTTATGCCAATAATTCTTTTATTTTTATGAAAGTTATTTTTCAATACTTCCATGTCAATATCTGCACCAACTAATTTGGAAACTTCATCTATCTGTTTCTCAGTTGGAGTTTTAAATTTTATATCTAACTCATTATTTTCATTTATTCTTTGTCTTAGAACGTCTCTAACCCACTCAATTTCAGTAAGGTCTAGTATTTCACATGACTTCTTTTTTATTTTTGTAATAGCATTTAATTCTGAGAGGCTTCTATTAAATCCTGGATAAATAATATCTTCAATGTCCATGTTTAGTATTGTATTTATATTAGGTAATAACATTACATTATGATTAAAAGAAATTTTATATTAATTCTTCTAACAGCAACGATAGGGGTTGCGATATTGAACGCTTCCAGCTCAATAGAAGACACAACAGTCATATCTAATATAAATAATGGAATCACAATAGACTCTTTAAAAAAAATTGAAAGCCTCTCAGTTAATAGCTTTGAAGGAGAATTTGTTGTCCTTAATCTGTGGGCTAGTTGGTGTATTCCATGTCAAAATGAAGTTGAAGAGCTTAAAAAAATATCAGAAAAAAACAACATTTCTGTAATAGGCGTGCTTGTTGACGATTCTCCCTCTAATGGAAAAGATTTTATTTCGAAATATAAGATTTCTTATGAAAATATATTGGAAGAACAAGAATCAGACCTAATTTTATCGCAGTTCAGCTGGTCTGGTATTCCCACAACTTTAGTCCTAGATAAAAATTTAACTATACTTCACACTCTTAATGGTGAGGTTACTGCGCAGGAAATTTTTGATTTAACTAAATAGTCATTGTTTGTAGCCTGTATATAATTTATATGTGGATGCAATACTTTTTTGGAGAATCTTTTTAGTACTTGGTAGCTTGGCTTACCTTGGTGCAGCTGGTTTATTTACTTTAAAGTTGATTGCTGCCGCAACCGGAAGAAAGCGAATCATAGACTTTTTCATAAGATAGATTGGTAGCGGGGGTAGGATTTGAACCTACGACCTCTGGGTTATGAGCCCAGCGAGCTACCAGACTGCTCCACCCCGCGCTGAATAACTAATACTAATAAGAATTGATTTAAACTCAAGAAATTTAATTGTTATTTAAGAGCCCTAATGCAAGATCAACAAATTTTTGAGCTTGTTCTACTAGATCTTGATACAAACCTAAATTTCCATTTTGTAATTCTTCTTGTGCTTTTTCAAATGCTCTTGTTGCTTTTTCTAAAAGTTCAAGTGCACTCTCGCCTTCTGTGTCCTCTGTTGTATTAGACGTAAAACCTTCACCGAATATACTCCCTAATGCTTCAGACAAGGATTCTTCCATAATTATTCTGTCTTGAAATACCACTACAACAAATTTAAATTCTGGGAGAGGATTTTGCTCACCCTGTAAATAAATTGGTTGGTAATAAAGAATAGATTGATTAATAGGAACTACAAAAAGGTTTCCTTTTATTACGCTCGAACCCTGTTGGTCAAGTAATGTAAATATTTGCGAAATATCCGGGTCTTGGTTGATTCTAGTTGCAACCTGGCTGGGACCATCAACAAACTCTCCTTTTGGAAGCCTGAAGTCTATCAGTTGTCCATAATTTTCTGGATCTGCATCTGCTACCAAAAACGATTGCATATTAGGTCTGTTTTCTGGGTTAAATGGTTGGAATATTAAATAACTCAAATCACTTTCACCAGGCAAACTCATGAGCAAGTAGTAAGGAAGCATCGGTTTAAATCCAATTTCTGTAAACTCACCTCTCAAAGTAGCAACTCTAGGTGTAGTAGATGAGTCTGAGGGGATTACCCACGGATCTTCATCAGCATAAAAAACTCTTGGGTCAGTCATGTGGTAATCTCTGTACATATCTGATTGAATTGTGAATAAATCTTCTGGGTATCTAATGTGATCAAGAAGTTCATTGCTCATGGAGGATTTTGGAGAAAATAAATTTGGGAAAATATCTTGATATGATGAAATTATTGGATCATTTTCATCAACAACATAAAAATCCATTGTGCCATCATATGCATTTACAACTGCTTTTACTGAATTTCTGAGATAATTAAAATTTAGCGGTAGTCCCGAGTTTTCATTTATTCTTCTAGTGTCGGCTGGTTGTGCGTATGGATATTTGTCAGATACGGTGTACATATCAATTATCCAAAAAAGATTGCCATCAATTAATGCTAAATAAGGATCATTGTCTGTATAGAGAAATGGAGCTGCTTTCTTTACCCTACTAACTACATTTCTTTCCATAATTAATTTAGAATCATCAGAAAGTTGGTTTGAGATAAGTAAGTTTAACTCACTATAACGAAGAGCGAAACCAAGTCGCCTAAAGAAAGAACCTATTCCTACACCACCTTCACCAGAATAGTTTGTATAAGCAACTGATTGTCCTTCTGTTGATAATGGATAATCAACTTCTTCTTGAAGAGAATTTACAACCACATATTCAACTGACTCTGCTGACTCTCCAAAATATATTCTTGGTTGTTCTACCTCTAGTTCGCTAACGGTAGTTGTTGCAGGTACACCTTTTACATAAAAATCTGGTTGTCCTTGACTTGCAACATTATTTGCAGGGCTAAAAACTACACCGTAACCATGGGTGTATTGAAGCCTTTCGTTTACCCACCCAACAGCCGGAAGGTTTGTTTGGTCTAGCTCCCTTGCTGAAACCATAACCTGAGTTAATTCTCCATTAATTTCATAACGGTCAACATCTACTTCATCAAGTGCATAATATGCTCTGATTTCTTGGAGCTGACTATAGGTCTCAGCTAGAACTGTAGGATCCCATAACCTTATATTGTCAACAGTTTGTGCATTATCGGCAATATCGTCGTCTGACAAATTAGGTGAAGCTTCAAATGATTTTTCTTCAATATTATCAAGACCATAAGCGAGTCTTGTATAATTAATGTGATTTTCTACATAAGGCAATTCTTTATTTAACTCATCTGGTAGAACCCTAAACCTTTGTATTGCAGCTGGAACAACTCCTCCTACAATAATGGAAACAGCTAACCATAAACTAATAGCAGTTGCAGGTAGAAGCCATCCTCTTCTTTTAATATTGACTAAAAGTAAAACAGCACCAAACAGTGAGATTAAAATTAAAAGATTCAAAGCTGGCAAATGAGCTACAACGTCTGTATAGCTTGCTCCAAAAACCTTACCTCTTGGAGAATATAGCAACTCCATAGAATCTAATCTGTAAGCAAATGCTTTAAGTACAGCAATAAAGGCCAACAAAACAGATAGATGAGCTTTTGCTCCACTACTAACCTCTGGCAATCTGCCAGGGCGAAGTTGTAAAGCACCTGTTGCTATAAAGAAGAGGACGATAATGAATGAGGTGAAAATAACTAGTTGGAATCCCCATGAGACAAATAATCTGTAAAGAGGAAGGCCAAAAACATAATTAGAAACATCCGTCTGGAATATAGGATCTGTCACTCCAAAAGATTGTTGGTTTATAAACAATAAAACTTGTTCCCATAGCTGAGAAGCGCCTGCTCCTAAAAATAGGGAAAGACCTATAGCACCCCAAAGTCTGTATTTTAAAAATCTTTCATTCACGAATTCTCTAAAGCGAGATAGAGGATCTTGTGATTCAAAAGATTCAAATATATCCATTACTGGAGTTGCTCTTACAGCAAGTCTTAGATTAATAAAAATAAAAACAAAGGCTAACAAAGATGTGGCTGCTACAAGAGCTGATTTAGTTAAAAGTATCTTTAACCAAACTGAATTTAAATCTACAGCATCAAACCATAGATAGTTTGTAAAAAATGTAGCAATAGCTCTAGCAATTGAAAATCCGATAATTCCAACAAAAACTAGAAAGGAAAGTCCTCTTCTATCGTTACCTGTGTTAGCTCCGCCAATATTGACCATGTATATATATTATTTATGTCTCGTGTTTAACGGGAACTATACTGCGAAATTACTGACAATGCTTCGGTAAAAGAATCTACAGCAACAATTGCTGTTTCTTCTGTCTCAAAGACTTTAGCCTCTTCAAAATTTGCAACAGGTACAATAATTAACTCTGCCCCAGCTCTTTTTGCAGCAATTATTTTTTGCTTTATTCCACCTACAGGACCTACAGATCCATCTATTTCTATAGTTCCAGTGCCAGCAACAATCATTGAATTTGTTATATCTTCTGGAATTAAATTATTGTAAACATTTAAAGCCATCATTAAACCAGCTGATGGACCTCCAACATTTCCTGTTTTAATATCTACCTCAAATGGGAAGTCAAAACGTTCATTTACAGTTGTTGCAAGAAAACCTACCATTGGTTCGCCGTCGTACTCAACATGTTCTATTAAAGTAGTTTCTATATAAAGCTGTTTTTTATTTCCATCTACTTCTCTTAATAATCCTATAGAAATTGTTTCACCAATACTGTAAGTTCTTAAGGTAGATATAAAGTCGGTAGCTGAAGTGATGCTTTTGTCATTAATAGAAGTTAATAGGTCGCCTTTTTTTAATTTATCCTTTACAGGAGAATCATCTAATAAACCTACAACAGACACCCCATCTCCCTTTGAACTTATTTCATACCCAACATTTTGTAGGGCGACAGCAATAGCTACATTTTCTGATGTTCGCATATTTTGAATGCTTATTTCACTTAATTCTTTCGGAGTAACACCATCAGGTAAAATCACCTCTCTTGGGTATAAATCGTAAGAATCATTAACAAGAGACCAGCCATATATAAGAGCATTGGCTTCGTCGCGTCGAACAGTCAATTGGTAAAGGTTTCCCTCGAATTGATAATTGTCAATATCCCCATAATCTATTTCCCATTGGTAAGGAGGTCCGGGTGACATAAAATAATAATCAGTTTTTATAAGTGATAGTGAGGAAACTGAAATAAACACAGCTAGAAATGAGATTAATAACTTTTTATTTCTCTTTGACAAATTGTACATAGACAAATAATAGATTTGATAAAAAATAAAGAGCCGGTTAGAAACCGGCTCTTTAAAATAAATTAATTAAAATTTATGCGCAAGGACCAGAATTCCAGTCATAGGAATCCGCTGCAGGTCCCACGTAGTTACCAGAAAGTAGTGTAGTACCGCTACCAACGGAACCATCTGGTCTTCCAATAAAGCTTTCTTTATCAGCTCTATCTTGACCTAGCTCTCTAGTAAGCATCATGCCATCTGACTCAACATAGACATTTGCAGCAGCTCTTCTAATTCCAGCACGTGTTAGATCTCCACCCTTAACAGCAGCTTCAAGAACTCCTTTTAAGTGATATTGTGAAGACCAACCAGCTACTAAGAATGAGCTAGCTGAATCTATTCCCATTGAAGCAAATGTAGCTCTCATAACTGCATGAGCAGCTGTTTCTGCTTCGTATGGAGCTACCCAAGCCATGTTATACATTGTGCCTGATTCAAAAAGTGGCTTCAATGCAAAACCCTCTGCAACGAATGCATCGTTGTATGAAGGTGCGGCCATCATAGCTATTGGTGTAAGTCCTTGTTGAAAGGCACCACCAGCAACCTGAGCCATTTGAGTTGGCCCGACTGCAGGGAAATAGGCATCAACTGGTTGAGTTACCATTAAACCTACAGCTTGAGCAACGTCAAACTCTAATGTTCCTGGTAAGTACTCCCAAGCAACTGTAACACCTGCTTTTTCAGCAGCGTATTTAATTCCATTTGCCCAGTCAGTACCGTAGTCACCAGCAAATCCCATAATTCCAATTGTTTTTATATCAACTGGAAGATTTGCCATAGCCCAGTCAACAGCGTTCATACCGTCTGCACAATAAGCAGAACCGAACTCAATAACTAAGCCTCTATCTACACCTTTATAAGACCATCCTGAGTACCAACTCATTGGAGCTCCAACCATGTTATCTTTATCCATTTCATCCAAAATAAATAATGTTTGTGGAGTTCCAAGAGACATTGCTAAAGCAGCAACCTCTCCTCTTTGAGCATTGTAAGCTTCAAGATGTTTTTGCGGGTTGTAAGAAGTATCTGCTCCTTCAACTATCGCAACACTGTAGTCACCAATTCCGCCAGCAGTATTTGCCCATAACCAGAATCCTCTTTGAGCAGTTTCAAGTGCTGGAGCAACAGCTGCGTAAGGACCTGTATAGTCATTTAGCATACCTAAATATATACAACCTTTACTCTGATCAGCTCCTGTAGGCACTCCACCTACTTCTGCAGGACATGGTTCTGAGGTAACACCAACGCCAGTTTCAACACCAGAAGCAGTTGTTACAGCTGGAGAATCTAGAGTTTCAACAACTTCAGGAGTTGCTTCCTCTTCTACAGTTTCTTCAGTTGTACTTCCGCCACAAGCAGCTAAAACTAGGGCTAGAATTGAAAAAATAATGATTCCTTGCTTACGCAATGGTTTCATAATCCCCCCTAATTTGATTAGTACTAATAACAATAAGAATAGTAGAAGTTTGTTAATCTAGTAGGAAAAAGGCCAAGCTTTAAAATAATTACGTAACCTAAACCAAATACCCCATAAGCCCCGTGGTTCAAAAATAAGAAAAAGTATTATAAACAAGCCAAATATAATTCTCTCTATTTGACCTAAAGATAATGCAAGGCCCTGCCCAATAGAACCAAAGGAGTGTAAGGCTGTTTGTATGGCACCAGGCATCAAAGAGAAGAATAGAGCACCAAACAATGGCCCTAAAACTGTTCCTCCACCACCAATAATTACTATCGCAATAAATGTGACAGAGTATATTAAATTAAATGTTCCAGGCTCAACACCGCCAGAAACACTGAACATCAGTGCTCCAGTTATTCCTGCATAAAAACTTGAAAGAGCAAAAGCAGAAGACTTAAATTTAAACAAATTAATACCAATTGCTTCTGCAGCGATATCTCCATCTCTAATAGCAGAATAAGCTCTGCCCGTTTTTGAACGTGTCAAGTTTTTAACACCCAAGCCAGCAAAAATACATACAGTCAAAGCAAGAATATACATAAGTTGATTCTTTTCCAGTAATAAATTTCCTATTTGTAATCCATTTTCAAAATCAAATCCAAACAATACTAATTTTGCAGCTTTTCTACCTAACCCAGCTCCGCCAGTAATAAACTTTAAATTTGAAAATAAATGGGAACCAATAAACACTAAAGCTAATGTAACTAAACCTAGATTTAGACCCTTCAGTCTTACAGAGATAGGGGCTATCAGTAAGCCAACAAGTGCTGCTGCTAAGCCAGATAGTGGAAGCCAAATAATCATATCAAACTCATAACCAATCACATAAGTTGTGGCGACACCACCAAGTACAGACGCTGTGTAAGTACCTATCCCTACAAAAACACCGTGGGCTAAACTAATTTGTCCAGCAAATCCTGAGATGATATTCAAACCCCAAGCTGCAACTGCAATTAAAAACGAGGTTGTTAAAAGTAGAATCCAATAATCAGAGGCAACAAAAACTAAACCAAATGAGAATAATAATAAAATAAAGAACCAAAATTTTTGAGTTAGATTAGGTAATATAGCTGTTTCTTTACTGTAGTCAGTGTAAAGATTTGGTCTTCCCCTCATACTCTCTCCACCTCTTCAGTGCCAAATAATCCATCTGGTCGAATTAATAAAATAACAAACATAATTAAATAAGGTGCAACTAATGAGAAACCACTTCCCAAAGTAAATCCAATTAAACCTTCCAAATTAGGTTGAAAATAAGCAACATATCCTTGTGTAAGGCCAATAATTAATGAACCCACCACTGCTCCAGGAATTGAATCAAGTCCCCCAATTACGACTGCTGGTAATGCTCTTAGTGCAGATATGAAGCTAAATTGTGTTAAGGTATTAAATCCTCCAGTGATAAAAAATCCAGCTATAGAAGCTAACATTCCTGCTATGAACCAAACCAGAGCAAAGATTTTGCCAACATCAATTCCTTGAGCTAATGCAGCTTCCTGGTCGAAAGAAGTAGCTCTCATTGCAACACCATATTTAGATCTTTTGAAAAATATAGATAAAAGTATTATTACAACCACTGCTGTAAAAAATGCAGTTACCTCAAGATACTTTAAAACAATCCCTCCTATAGAAATAGATCCAAAATTTCCAAAACTTGGGAAAGGATCTCCAAGATACCTTGGATTTAAACCTATCCAATTATCTAGCACCGTTCTTAAAAGAATATCAATACCTATTGTCAAAATAGCAACTGAAAATACTGGCTCTCCTACCATAGGTCTTAGAAATGTTCTTTCAATTAATAAACTTAGAATTCCAGTTAAAATTATTCCAATAACCAGAGAAATCCAAAATGGAATACCTCTATCTACAGCAAGAGCGCTAATAAAAGCCGCTCCAACTACTGCTAAGGCTGGTTGAGCAAAACTAAGAACGTCCATAGCTTTATAAATCAGAACAAACCCAATAGCAACTAAGGAATAAACTGCACCTAGTGCAAGTCCTTCAGCTGTAGCTTGTAGGAAAATTGTCAACTATACATCTCCTCTATTAGTTCACTAAATTGCTCCATTAATACATTCCTTTTTATTTTTTGTGTTGCTGTTAGCTCCCCATCTTCATGGTCAAGTTCTTTAGGTATCATTCGAAACTTTCTTATTTCAAGTGAAGAAGTTTGTTCATTTGCTTTTATAATTTCCTTCCAAACTAAATCTTGTACTTCTTGCTTCTCAGAAAGATCTCTATAAGTAGTGTGCGGAATATTTCTTCTTAGAGCCCAATTAGAAACTGTATCAAACTCAATAGCAATTAGTGCTGAAAGAAACTTTCTTTTATCACCAATTACAATCGCATCTTTAATAAAAGGAGAAATTTTGATTTTATTTTCAATTTCTTGTGGTGAAACATTTTTACCACCACTAGTGATAATTATATCTTTTTTCCTATCCACAATTTTGAGAAATTCTCCATCCCAAACACCCACATCGCCAGTGTATAACCAACCATCATTATCAATGGTTTCTTTTGTAGCTTCTTCATTTTTAAAATATCCTTTAAAAACAGCTCCCCCTCTTGTAAGAATCTCTCCATCATCAGCAAGCTTAATTTCCATACCATGATTAGGTACGCCCACTGTTCCTAATTTCATTTTTTTGTCATTGTTTCCTGATGCGTATCCACAATTTTCTGTCATTCCATATCCCTCAAATATTGGAACACCAAGTGCCATAAAGAATTTAAGTATTTCAGGGGCAATCGGAGCAGCACCAGATATTGCAGTCTCAGCTTTACTTAAACCTAATTTTTTCTTGAGAGTTCTGAATGAAAGAACCCAGCCAATATTTATTAATATATTTGCAAAAGTATCATTAAAACCATTTTTTAACTTTCTCTCAGCACCTATATTTCCAAGAAACATTGAAACCTTAAATAATTGACGCTTTATGAAAGACGCGTCCCTCATTTTCACCATTGCTCCTGAATGCATTCTTTCTAAAATTCTTGGTACAGCTGGAAAAATAGTTGGTTGAATTTCAGCAAGATCCATTTGTACGGTATCTATTGATTCTGCAAAATTTATAGTTGCCATTGTATGTGATGCAATTAATAAATCTGTCAATCTGCCAAATATATGACAAAGCGGTAGATACGATAAAAATTGGGGCTCTTT
>Ga0213860_10001241_pt1 | contig 10338 bp, 6 predicted proteins | sample PICome_3_FD_160118 | JGI IMG/M metagenome (GOLD analysis project Ga0213860, IMG submission 160118) | Coastal seawater microbial communities near Pivers Island, North Carolina, United States - PICO550 | ecosystem: Environmental > Aquatic > Marine > Coastal | place: USA: North Carolina | collected...
AAGCTGCAACAGTTTCAGCGTGCTGGTGGCGCAGGAAACAAACAGCTACAAGGCCGTGTTGATCAGATAACGCAGGCCTTTGCTGTTGGAACGAAAGAAGGAACAAAAAATCTCCGCCTGACGAGGGCGCTTGCAACAGAGCTTGGGCGTGTTGTTGAGCAGCAACGAGAGCTTAACCGTGCCAGGGCCCAAGGAAACAAAGGTTTTGAGGCGGGTAGGCGTGGTTTTGAGCGTATTGAAGCCTTGCGAGCCAGTGGCTTTGGTTCTGAACGACAAATCAGTGGAGCCGAAAGTTTAGTTAGAAAGATTGGCCCAGCAGCTGCTTCAGGTGATCAAGCTGCTTTTAATGAGGCAGTAAGAAAGGCTGAAGTCGCTTTACGGCGTTTGGAGCGAGAGTTCCAGCAAGCAGAAAGAGCGCAAAGGGCATCCACTAAAGCCAAGCGTGATGTTGAAAGAGCCGAAAGAAAGCTTGCGAATGAAACCAGAAAAGCTGCAACGGACCGAGCAAATCGCCGTAAAAAGCGTTTTCAAGATATTGCTACTGGTGCGGGTTTTCCGCTGCTGTTTGGCGGCGGACCTGTTCAGGCACTGGCAGGCGGCATCGGTGGAGCGCTTGGAGGATTTGGCGGTTCGATTGCTGCCACTGCGATTGTGTCTCAGGTTCAAGCGTTTTTGCAGGAAGTTGGAAAAGTTGGCCAAGCGTTGGGTAGCGTTTCAGGCTCTTTCGACTTAATGAGTGAAAAAGCCTTGTTTACTAGCGATGAAACTCAACTGCTAGTGCAGGCGATGATTGAGCAAGGCGATGCTGCTGGAGCGGCTCGCAAGATGACTGAAGAGCTTGCTAGAAAAATTGGCCAAAGCGGAATTAAAAAATTAAAAGAGTTTGGCGATGAAGCTAAAAAATTGGGCGGCTTGGTCAATACTTTAATTTTGCGTTTTCAAGCGTTTATTGCTAATGCTTTGACGCCGTTGTTGAAATTGTTAAACTCTGCGCTTGAAGGTACTGACACTAGGCAGCGCTTTGCGCAGTTAAGGAGTGAGCTTACTGGTGATCGAAAAGCAGCGTTTGAGGCCAGGTTAAAACAACTTGGAGTTAGAGACACCAGCCGTGGTACCAAAGGCTTAGAAGGCAAGGGTGGTTTAGAAAAAATGCGGACGTTGCTTGAAGAATTTCCTCTTGAGTCTATTCAAGTTGCTGGCGGTCAGATTACGCCAAGTGCTGCTGATTTAGCGGCGGCAAATAAGATTGTTAGTAAGCCTAAGAAAAAGACTCAGGCTGAAAGAGACGAAGAAGCTCTTCAGCGTCTTCTACTTCGCGGAGAGCAAGAGCGTGAGCGTTTGATGGCACGTCAAGTTGAAATTAAAGGCAATCTTATTCAAAGCCTTGGTGACGAGTTGGACTTAGTAAAAGCTCAGGGCAATGGAACTGAAGAACAAGTTCGACAACAACAAAGAATTGACGAGCTAGTCCGAAAAACAAATGACGAAGGTATGCGTCCAATGATTGAAAGTTATGTGAAACAAATTGATAAGCAAAAAGAATTAAATGCAGCCGCTGCAGAGATGGATAAAATTTACGAAGGCATTGGAATGTCCATCAAGGACGGAGTAGTTAATTCAATTACAGCTGCTGTTGATGGAACGAAGAGCTTGGCTGAAGTCGCTAGCAATACACTTAAAAACATCGCCAATCAGTTGCTGAATATCGGTGTCAACTTTGGCTTATTTGGCGTCCCGTTCGGAACTGGGTCGGGTGGTGGCTTGCTTGGCGGTCTTTTTAGAGCAAACGGCGGTCCTGTCAAAGGTAATAGCCCTTATATTGTTGGAGAGAGGGGGCCAGAACTGTTTGTTCCACGGTCTAGTGGCACAGTCGTTCCAAATAACGCACTTGGTGGCGGCAGCACCAACGTGGTGGTCAACGTTGACGCCAAGGGCACTGCAGCTCAAGGCGACGATGCACAGGCTGGTCAGCTTGGCCGTTTGATTGGAGCGGCAGTTCAGGCAGAATTGATTAAACAGAAACGGCCTGGAGGACTTCTTACTCGCTGATGGCTACCTTCCCTTCTTACGACCCATTGGTTGGCGCAAGCAAGCGCAGCCAGCCTTCTGTCCGTAATGTCCAATTCGGGGACGGCTACGGACAAAGAATCACGTATGGCTTGAACCAGAACCGCAAGGTGTGGTCATTGGTTTGGGACGTGACCGAAGAAGGCGCAGATGAGATCGAAGCATTCTTGGATGCAAGAGGCGGAGCCGAAAACTTCGATTGGTCTCCACCGGACGAGACTGCGACTTACAAATGGATCTGTCCGGAGTGGGATAAAACGATTAACTTTCCCGGTAGGGCGCAGATCTCTGCCACGTTCCAGCAAGTATTTGAGCCATGAGTCGCATTTTTGAAGAGCTGCTCAATTCGAGCCCATTTGCGGTTATCGAACTGTTTGAACTGGAGCTGTTTGAAAAAATCCACGGCTCCTCAGAAGAGTATTACTTCTATAACGGTGTCAACAAAAAAGATACGCCAGGGTCAATTATCTTTAATGGCAAGTCTTATACCGGCATTGCCATTGAAGCAGACGGATTCGAGTTCAAAGGCGATGGAACGTTGCCTCGCCCCACTGTTCGCGTAAGCAACGTTATGGGGTCGATGTCAGCGTTGATGCTCGGCGTCAACGTGTTTAACTTTGGCAACGACCTGAACGGAGCAAAGTTTACGCGGATTCGCACGTTAAGTCGTTTTTTGGATGCAGCTAACTGGGAGGATGGGGTCAACCCTTACGGCGGACCAGATGCTGGCGAAACAATGCCTGAGGAAGTGTTTTATGTGGATCGCAAGGTCAACGAGAATCGAGATTTTGTTGAGTTTGAATTGGTCTCAAGCTTCGACTTGACCAACGTTAAAGCTCCACGTCGTCAAGTTCTGTCGAACCTTTGCCAATGGGAATACAAAGGTAAGGAATGTGGATATGACGGGCCTGACGAGTTTACGGCTGGCGGCGAATCCATTACTTCTGTAGCTGCAACTAACTTTGTCTATACGTCTGGATCGGACGTTTTATCGGCGGGCTCTACGCTCCAGGAAGGCGACTCAATGGTGTCTTCCAACGGGTGGTTTAAGCTTGTCGTTGAGCGTGATGGGGCGTTAAACGTATTCATCAAAAACGATCCAACAGGCACTCCGCACTGGCGTGTCGGCGGCTCGACTGACGGAGATAATTTTTCACTTGTAATGCAAAACGATGGCAACTTAGTTCTCTATAACGATAAATACCCTAAGACTCAGTATCCCGAGTCTGTTGTATGGGCAACTGGCACTGATCGCGTTGGCCAAGTTTCGTCTGCTGAAAAATATATTGATGAAAATACTCGACTATGGTGGCCAGATGACGTCAGAAAGGGACGTTCTGCCGCGTGGACTTGGGAAATAGCAGGCAGAAACCCAAACAATGCTGAAGATGAAGCTTCTTCATCCAAAACGTTTACTGAAAATCATCCTGAACTTGGTAATCGATCCATAACAATTACGTTTACCGTTCGGTCCCAGGATGGTTATTCAGAAGCGTATTTTGCAAACAATTCAGGATATAATGGATACGTTTGGAATGAAAATGAGGTTTATGGGGTGAATGTAACAGGGTCTACTGGCAACTGGCGTGATGGGGAAGTATTTGTTGCCAAGTTAACTACTTCTTCTGGCAATCCAATTCGATCAAACCATCCGACAGAAGGAACGTTGACAGAGGTTGGTGTAAGGCTAAAAATTACAACGACAGGCTATAACGGCAAACAATTTAAGCTGCAAGCTGACGGCAACCTTGTCGTTACTGACACAGACGGTTCAGATCTTGTTTGGACTGCTGGCATTCCGGTTACAACCAGCGAACCACAAGTTGCAAGCAACATTGCCAACACTCCGTCAGTGCAGGTGAGTGGTGTATGCGGAAAGCGCATTTCTGACTGCAGATTGCGGTTCCCAGGAGGTGATGCGCATGGCGGCTTGCCGTTCGGATCGTTTCCTGCTGCAGGTGGCACGCGTTAATGGAAGAGTGGCAAGTTTCGGCGTTAGAGCACGCCAAAGCGGAAGCACCGCGTGAATGCTGCGGACTTGTTTTGATCATCAAAGGCCGCAAGCGTTACTGGCCCTGCAAGAACTTATCGGAAGACAACAACTTCTTCGTGATGGACCCAATGGATTACGCCAGAGGGGAGGACACTGGAACGGTGATTGCCATTGTTCATAGCCATCCAACAACGCCTGCGACTGCAAGCGAAGCCGACAAAATGGCGTGCGAACAGTACAAGCTGCCTTGGTACATCGTTAGTTTGCTGGGAGACCGCTGGTGTTCTATCCGTCCCAATGGATATGAAGCACCGTTGATCGGACGGGAGTGGGTGTGGGGCGTATCCGACTGCTGGACCTTGGTGCGGGACTGGTACAAGCGCGAGATGGGCTTGAAGTTGCGGGATTGGGACCGTCCAGCTAGTGCTGATGCGTTTCGGCGATCACCTTTGTTTGAAAGCTGCCTGGCAGAGACTGGGTTTGTCGATACGGGAAATGATCTGCCAGAGAAGGGCGATGCTGTGCTGATGCGGCTTGATGGATCGCCTGGCTTGAATCATGTTGCGATTTTTGTAGGCGAGCAAAAGATCCTGCATCAGTTGCAGGGTCGGCTGTCTTCACGTGACCGATGGGATTCCTATTGGCAGAAAGTGACCGGTAGAATTGTGAGGTATAGCGGCTGACGGCAGATGCTCCGCACGGTCAAGGTTTACGGGCACTTGGCAGAGCACTGCGGTCAGAGCGTGTTTGAAGCATTGGTGCGTACACCGGCTGAGGCGATTCGGTTCTTGCTGTGTAATTTTCCGAGTCTGCGCGGCGTAATGCGAGATGGGCATTACAAGGTGGCAGCTAACGATCTTGAGCTTGAGTTGGGCGATCATCCTGAGCAGCTGCATTATCCGCTGAGCAACGATGATGTGGTGCGTGTCATTCCTGTGATTACAGGTGCTGGCGGCGCTGGAAAAATCTTGACAGGAGCTGCGCTTATAGGTTTATCTGCTGTGAGCTTTGGAGCGGGAGGAGCCTTTGCCGGTGCATTTGGAGTCACAGGCATTGGAGCGGCTGCCGCTGGCGCTACCGCTGGATTGGCCACCGGTTCCATTGCGTTGCTAGGAGTTGGCGCTTCACTGGTCCTTGGCGGTGTTTCTGATTTGATTACACCAGTTCCGCGAGCGCCAGAAGTTGATAACGACCCAAGAGAAAACTTCAACTTCTCCGGAATCCAAAACGTAACCAGAGAGGGCGTTCCAGTGCCGATTGTTTACGGTGAAATAATTGTCGGCAGTGTTGTCGTTTCTGCTGGCTTGAATGTTGAGGAGGCGTAATCGTGGGAATTGAAAAAGACAATCTAGATTCGGTACAAGTAGCCAGAATTATCGACCTGCTTAGCGAAGGCGAGATTGAGGGTTTCCCCAACGCAAAACATCCTGACGGCGTAAAAATCTCACGTACAACTGCTTTGCAGCAGTATTACATTGCATCGCTAAAGGACACGTTTTTCAACAACACTCCTGTTTTAGCAGCAAACGCGCCTGTTAATAGTGGAACGACGCTAGCTGATGTTCGTTCATATCTGAATTTTGATATGGACGATGCGTTGTTTGAGTCACGCCTCGGAACGCAGGATCAAGACACAACAGAAAACATCGGCAACGCAAGCCAGTCAACAACAGCTGTAAACGTAAAAATTGAAAATAATGTTTCAGTTACAAGGCAGATTACAGACACGGACGTTACATCGTTTCGCGTAACGGTTGGAACGCCAGCCCTGCAGCGCATTGAGGATGACGGCGATATTAAGGGCGAAACAATTAAATACAAAATTGAAATTCAATACAACTCGGGGGGGTATCAGCAGGTTGGGGTTGAGCACGTAATTACAGGCAGAACGCCTGACTTGTATCAGCGCAAGCACCACGTAATTCTTTCGCCTACCGGTGCGTTTCCTGTGGACATTCGCATTACGCGAACTTTCCAGAATACGAGCGACAAACACACTATTGTTGACGATTTTTTCTGGTACGATTTTACGACTAAAATTGACAACAAAACACGCTTTCCAAATAGTGCTCTTGTAGCTCTTAAGTTTGACGCACAGCAGTTTCCTAACATTCCCGACCGTTCTTATCGGATTCGTGGAGTCAAAGTCAAAATCCCTCATAACGCCACGGTCAACCAAACAACAGGGGCACTGACATATCCAGACAACGAAGCTTTTGGTGGTACGTTCAAGACAACCAAAGAATGGACTACAGATCCAGCGTTTATCCTCTACGACTTGCTTACGAATACGAGGTATGGGCTTGGCAATCACGTTCTGACTCCAGAAGAGCGAGCTAGAGACGCAGCAGGTGATTTTGATGGAGCGGCAGACGTTGCCAGCAACCTAGATATTTACTCGTTTCAAGCGGCTAGCAAATACTGCGGTGAGACTGTCACTGGAGACTATGCCCCGCTTTTCTCTTGCAACGTCTCTATACAAAGTTCTTTCGAGGCGTATGACCTGATTAACCAGCTGTGTTCGGTGTTCCGAGTGATGCCGTTCTGGCAAGCAGGTGGGTTGTCTGTCGCACAGGACCGCAAAACTGACGATCCAAACGCAGATTTCACCTATGTATTTAACCAGACAAATGTAACTGAGGCTGGCTTTCAGTATTCCGGCTCCAGCATGAAGACACGGCACACTTGCGTGTCAGTCAAGTATTTCGACATGGACCTGCGGGACTATGTGTATGAACTGGTTGAAGATGAAGAAGCAATTAAAAAATACGGGTATAACAAGACATCGATTAACGCTTTTGCTTGCAACAGTCGCAAGCAAGCGCATAGGCTTGGCAAATGGTTGCTTTACACGCAACAGTACGAGACTGAAATTGTTGCATTTGAAACTGACCTCGCTGCGGGTATAACTGTTCGTCCTGGTGATTTTATCAAGATTGGCGATCCAGTTAAAGCTGGACAAACGGTGTGCGGACGAATTTCGACCGGCTCAACAACGGGCTCTATCAAGCTAGATCGCAGTGACGTGGATATGTTTGGAACGCAAGCACCATCTTCGTTCACGCTAAATCTGGTGTTGCCGGATGGAACGTATCAACAAAAGTCTGACTGCACGATTGTCGGCAACACTGTTACGCCATCATCTGATTTTTCGCTTGCTCCAGTCCAGGGCGCTCCATTCGCTATTGGATTTGCAGGATTAGTCCTTAGCACCTGGCGCGTTGTCAGCGTTGGCGAGAACGAAGACACCTACTCAGTAACGGCTGCGTACCACGACCGCAGGAAATACGATTTCATTGAGCAAGGCGTTGAATTTACTCAGCGTGATATTACTCAGCTAAACGAACCGCCTGAAGCGCCATCGAACTTGGTGGTTGAAGAAGTGCTGTACGAAAGCGCTGGTCGCGTTTTGCAGAAACTTGTTATTGGTTGGCAAGCTAGTGCAAGAGCCAACAACTACCGAGTCAGGTACAGGCTTGACAGCAACAACTTCGTTACCGCAACAACTGCAAACACCGGCTTCGAGATTCAGAACAGTGATGTTGGGACGTATGAAGTTGAGGTGTATGCGCTCAGCTACGGAATCCAGCAGGCAAAAGAGTCACAACGCGCATCAACGACATTTGTAGCGGTTGGCAAGACGGCTCCGCCGTCAAACATTGCCAGCCTGAACATCTCTCCTGTTGATGCTCATACTGCTGAGCTGTACTGGCCGCAGTCCACTGACCTTGATGTACGGGTTGGTGGAACGGTTGAGATCAGGCATACGCCCCATACGGACGCTAATGCTGTTTGGGGTCGGGCTCAGGACATTGTTCCTGCGGTCAACGGCAGCAGCACCCGAAAGATTGTTCCGCTGAAAGAAGGCACCTATTTGATCCGTGCCAAGGATTCTCTGGGCAACTATGCAGCTCCTGCTGGGATTCCCAGCGTTGTGGTCGATCTGCCTGAACCTCAGGATTTAGAGCTGGTTCAGACATTTACCGAGAATCCGACCTTTGGTGGAACGTTTACGCAGATGTTCTACAGCGCAGCTGAAGGCGGCATCGCGCTGACTTCAGACGGATTGATTGATGACATCACCGACTTTGACGCTGTAAGCAGCCTTGATTTCTTTGGTGATCTGGCGTCTAGCGGTGAGTATCAGTTCGCCAGCACGCTTGATCTTGGAGGCAAGTTTGACGTTGAGCTGCTTTCAGTGCTTCAGATCCGTGCGTTCCAGCCATCAGACACCTGGGACGAGCGGACGGCTTTGATCGACACTTGGAACGACATCGACGCTGACGACTTGAGCGACACCGATGTGCAGCTGTATGTACGCAGCACAAATGACGACCCAAGCGGTAGCCCGACCTATGGAACATGGGAACCATTCGTGAATAACACCAAGCGTGGTCGCGGTTTCCAGTTCAAGGCTGTTGCTACATCAAGCAACGTTTCTCAGAACCCGTTGATTGAAGAACTTGGCGTCAAGGTCAGCGTGCAGCGCCGTACAGAGCAAGAGCGCAACACGACTTCTGGAACGTCAGCGAAGGCAGTCACGTTCCCGTCTGCGTTCTACAGCGTTCCAAGCGTCGGCATCACGGCTCAGGACTTTGACAGCGGTGACTACTTCCAGCTGAGCAGCATTAGCCGGACTGGCTTCACCGTGACGTTCAAAAACAGCTCCGATACAATAATCAGTAAGGTCTTTGACTATCAAGCCGTTGGTCACGGCAAGGAGATCACCTAATGGCACAAGCAACTGACTATTCACTCGCTAATCAGTCAGGTGCGAATTTTCGTGCTGAGCTGAACACGATCCTTGCTGCGATCGTCAGTCACAACAGCGGTTCAACCGAGCCAAGCGGGACCAAGTATGCATACATGCCCTGGTTTGACACCAGTACAACGCCGCCAACGTATAAGGTTCGCAACGCTGCCAATGATGGTTGGGTCACTGTTGCAGAGGTAACGACCAACTTTGGTCTGGCGTCCTTGTCTGGAGCGACGTTTACGGGTGACATCACGCTGAACGCGCAGTCTGATGTGCGTTTTGCTGATTCAGACAGCAGCAACTATGTGGCGCTCCAAGCCCCCGCCACTGTCTCCAGCAACGTCACGTTCACGCTGCCTAGTGCTGATGGAACGGCAAACCAGGCGCTGAAGACTGACGCCAGCGGCAACCTCGGTTTTGCCAGCTACCTGCTGCTGAGTGAAACGACGAATGGTCAGTCGCTGACTGGTGGTGTTCGTGGTTCGATTACGCCGTTGAATGACGGGGCCACAATTACGCCTGATTTTGACGACAACAACAACTTCAGCGTGACGCTGGGTGGCAACCGCACCCTGGCTAATCCGGACAACATTACGGCTGGTCAGTCTGGTGTGATTGTTGTGACCCAGGATGGAACGGGCAGCCGCACGTTGAGCTTCGGGAGCAACTTCAAATTTGCAGGTGGAACTGCACCTACACTGACGACAACAGCCAGTGCTGTTGATGTCATCGCGTATTACTGCGAGAGCACAAGCCGCATCACTGCAACTGCAATCCTGAACGTCTCATGATTCCTGGAAACGCGAATCCGCTTCTGCTGGCAACTGCTGCTGATGGTGCTGCGGCTGCTGCAGGGCCCATCAAGTCCGTTCGGTTTAATTCAGCAGATGATGCGTATTTAGATCGCACCCCGTCGTCTGCAGGCAATCGCAGAACGTGGACTTGGAGTGGTTGGGTAAAAAGAGGATCTATTGCTACTAGCGTTTTTTCGCTTTTTGCTGCTTACGATTCAAGCAACACTCGCGATGTTCTGCGTTTTGAAAGCAATAAGCTAAACCTTCAAATCGGTACTAGCGGCACATTTAGAACTGAAACAACTGATGCTGTTTTTCGTGATCCCTCGGCTTGGTATCACATTGTTGTAGCTTTTGATTCAACCCAATCAACTGCAGCAGACAGGTTGAAGTTCTATGTAAATGGGGTCGAGCAAAGCGTAACTGGTACTCCTGTTGACCAAAATACACAGAGCACAATTAACAATGCCGATATTCATTACATTGGAGCAAGAAGCAGTTCAGGTTCTGCCGAATTGTTTTTTGACGGGTGTATAGCCGAAGTCAACTTTCTCGATGGCACTGCTGTTTCCGATGCGTCTGATTTCGGTGAGTACGACAGTAACAATGTCTGGCAGCCTAAGGAATACTCTGGAACCTATGGTACGAATGGATTTAGATTAACTTTTGCGGATAACACAAGTACAACAACGATTGCAGAAGATAGCAGCGGAAATAATCACGACAAT
>Ga0213860_10001242_pt1 | contig 10332 bp, 19 predicted proteins | sample PICome_3_FD_160118 | JGI IMG/M metagenome (GOLD analysis project Ga0213860, IMG submission 160118) | Coastal seawater microbial communities near Pivers Island, North Carolina, United States - PICO550 | ecosystem: Environmental > Aquatic > Marine > Coastal | place: USA: North Carolina...
TGAAGACCACCGCCAAAACCGCCAAATAAGTTACCGAAGAGTCCCCCTCCTTGATTTGTAGGGGTAGGCTGAGAACCAAAAGCACCGAAAGTAGGGCTAAAGCCACTGCCTCCTCCAAAACCAAAATCGGTTCTGCCCCCTAAGTCTACCGCTGTACCAAAATCAATGAAGCTCATTTCTTTAGTCCCCTATGTAAAATAACCGCCTGATTTAGGATTGATCGCACCGCCCCCGAGGTTAACTCCCCCCATACGCGCAAGTGCATCACTTGCGGTTTTAGCAGAACCTAAGGCAACTGTAGCGGGCAGTATAGCGGCCTGTGTAAGTGTCCTGGGAATTTGATAAAGCAAGTTATATGGCGCAGCTTGCGCTAGGCGTTCGGCCTCAAACTTATTTTTAAGTGCTAACGTCTCTCTTAGCCTTTCTGGACTAGTTGCCCTTTCAACAAAGTCAAAAAGTCGATCATCTTGACCGGGCTTAACGGTGTCAAGATTGACCAATTTCATTGCTTCATCGAAACTATAGCCTTGCGCCATCAAGTCATTAACTTTTTTCGCATTAGATCCAGGTGCAAATACGTCGTTAGGCACGCCAGATCCTGTCATGCCTCCGGTGTCAGGCATGTCTTGCATTGCAGGAAAATACCTGCCAGCAAGGTCGATGTCTGGCAACTGTGTTCCGAAGTTAAAATCTGTTCTAAATCCGTTAGCCATTTAAATCACCTCAAAGGCTAAGGCTGGTTACGCCGCTTAAACCGGTTTGTGCATAGGGATTCGGATTGGACATTAAAGATTGCAGGGTGCCGAGACCAACCTGTTGAGCACCGCCCGCTAACTGGAAGCCATACTTCTGACGAGCAAGGTCACCCTGAATCTGTCCGACTTGTCGGGTTGCTTCCATACTATTTTGCAGGCGTGAATTTTCAAGAGCCTGGATTGTAGGAAGAAGTTTTTCTGCTTGCTCACGTGACAAGTTAGCTTGCTTAGCAATCACATCAATGAGTTCATCCATGCTAGCTCCAGGACTCTCTCCAGAAATGGGCGAACTACCCGTTGCACGTCTATCACCTTGAACTACGTCCACACCAGCTTTGCCAAGTGCGAGAAGTCCGCCACCTACACCTAGGACTGCAGCAGGTACCGCTGCCCTTTGCACCATTGGCATGGCGGCTTTGCCTAAACGAGAACCCTGTTTTGTCAACTGCCCCAATAAATTTCCGAACATCTGTCCTGCAGCCATAATAAACTCCTAAATATGTTTTTATTTTACAACAACTAATTATGCATCAAAAGTTGTAACTTGATAGTTGGCTGGGCTAAATAGACCAGCTGCAGTACCACTAGCAGCGTTAGCTGCATTTAAAACAGAAAGTAGGTCCTGGGAGTTAGCACTGAGTTGATTACCTTGCAGCTGTGCTTGTAATTGCAGCGCCTGAATTTGTTGCTCAGGGGTAATTGTTTGAGCAGGAATCGATTGACTTTTGTTTCCAACAAGTCCTACCGCTGCTTGACCTACTACGGCACCGGCTAATTGCTGTGTTAAAGGATTAGCAGCGAGTGCTCTTACTCCCGTTCGGCCTGCTACTGGCCCAGCAATTCCTCCTAAAACTGCAGACGTTAAAAGATTTCCTCCTCCCGCTGCTATGCCGCCGCCTATACCGCCTTGCAATAGCCCACCGACTGCTTCTACAGCTGCTTGCGGAGCTGCTTGATTCAGTGCATCTGCTACACCCTCTTTGCGTAGAAATCTTGTAGCCCCTGCAGCAGCGTTACGAGCTGTTTGAGCCCCTGCACCTGCTCCGAGTTTTCCGCCTAATTTAGCCCCTGCCTTTGCAATTAGTGGCGCTAACCTTCCGGCTAAAGCAAATCCAGCCATCTTATTTACCCTTAATATTTTATAATTCTAAGTTAAAAAATTTTAGGCCTCTTCGCTTTCTTTTTCACTTACTTCTTCCTCTTTGCCTCCTTCACCTGCTAGTAATTGTGCAACAGACATATCACCTGAGTTGGCACTCTCAACACTTGCCATTGCCATGCCCTCAATGTATCCGTTTGGATCTGGGTTAGCGTAACTTGGGTTGGGATTTTTTGGTTTATCTCCAGGATCCATCGTAGGACTCATTCGAAAAGCTTCCATCCACGTAGGGTTAAAATCAGGTTGATCCTCTGGTCGTTGTGATGTTAATGGCCTACCTGCTGTGAAATCATATTGCTCTTGACGATTAAATCTACCAATACCTTGAAATAATTCATGGCCCTCAGATAACCTTGACCCGTCCTCGAAATAAGGTGAATTACCTACATTTTTTAAATCAGGGTTTAAAGTAACTTTTCGCGTCTTCATTCGTCGCAATAAGTCTTCCGCCTTGAACCTTGAAGGGTTCCAAGGGTATTGACCGCCTTCTGGTTTAGAACTAAAAAGATCGTTAAAGTTTAATTTCTTTAACTGCTTACCCCTTTTATCAAAAGGATTGCCTACATAACGTCCTAGGTCTAAGCGATGATCTTTTGCCATTAACCTTTACCTTTCTTACGTTTATTTAATCTAACAAGAGTTTCTCTGAGCTGCGCTTGCTTCCTAGTTTTTTCATCGTATTTATCAGGATTTTTTTCTACATTTGTCTGAAGCTGAGCAGTTGTAATACCCTTCTTCTTTGCTTTACCAGTAAAGCTTCCAGGGTTATTAATTGCTTTTTTGATCCATTCCTTTCTCTTTTCCTGCTTTTTACTGTCCTTATTTGATTTTGTATTAGCCATTGATCATTTGCCCCTTAATTGACTGCAGGAAATCTTGGGCTTCTTGCCGTGAATTAGGGCGACCACTTGTTTGAATACGACGGAGCTTTTCGGAAGCTTCAAGAGGTGACATGCGCTGTTGTGTTGCAGGTACAATCTCTTCAACAATTGTAGTCTTCTTTACAGTAGGTTCTTCAGAAATTGTCATTGAAGGTGCCACAGCGGCAGCCTTTGGTTCAGCTGTCCTGCGTTCTGGCATTACATAATTAGGAACCATATCAGGCGTAGGGACGAAGCTTGGGGTTTCCCTGGCAGCAACTTGCTTTTGAATTCTTTCGTTAGATGCTGTATTGTCATCCAGCATTTGTGCCATGAAGTTTTTCATCTGGTCTTGCGCTGCATCCTGCCTAAGTTCTTGCTGTCTCTGGGCTAAGGAATTTTCTTCACGTTGTAACTTATCGTCAACGGTGCGTGTTAACTTACCGAGGGACTCACCTAATGATCCAAGCTGACCTCTCAACTGTGAGGAAAGCAAGCCTGATTTAAATCCAGGGCCTTGTTCATCCCCTGAATAGATTGCATCCATTTGTTGATCTTGCACAAAAGGCTCTCTATTCTCTTGTTGATTGTATAATGTTTCACCGCTTAATTGACCCTGTAGAAGTTCGCCAGAGTTACGAGGCTGATCTACTTCTGGATCGACTACCATCACAGTATCTGGCGCAATAGCTCCTTTAGAAACTAAATAATTAGTAGCGAATCCACCAACCTCTCGTTCGCCAGTCTCACGGTTGGTTGGTAACTTTGCGTAGAAGTTAGCTAAGCTTTCTGCGTCCTCTGCTTTGCGGGTATCTCGTGCCATCGGCACACCGCCCTTCACTCCAAAGGTTTCATTAAATCCCATAGGCTCTCTTGAGAGCAAAGGATTTGAACTACGTTCTGGAGCCACGTAAGCAGTCGATCTGCGCTCTGGCTCAGTAAAGGTAACGTCAATTGTTTGACTGGGAGCCTGACTCTGCAGATTACGCATGGCCATAGCTTCCATTCCAGCTGCCATGCCTTTTTCGTAATCACTAGGCTCTTCTGTTCTCTTTGGATAAGAAGCCGCTTCTCTCTCCAGTCCTCGAAGTCGATTCATCGTGTCGTCATCGACCATTGCATTTAGGTCAGTGACAACCAATCCGGGCATCCGTTCGGCACGCGCTGCTTTGACTAACTCTTCACCTTGACGTGTGCGTTCAGTCATCGTTAGTGGTTGACTCCTGTTTGCCGCATCGCCGTAATCAACTTCAAAGTCAATATCAGCAGGAGATTTTTCTTGTCTACGATAATTTCCTGCTAGTTTGATTTCAGGGCCTTGAGAATTTTCTTCTGGGGCTTTTAAAGCTCTAAACAACTGATAACCAGTGTTGGCAGCCGGAGCAATGTTTGCAATAGTCCTTAAAAAATCTCTGGACCGATCACCAAAATCTTTGTCTTCTTCTCTTTTTCTTTGTGCAGGTTCAGTAAGATCGAGCAGCGCGTTGCCTATACTGCTAGCTGCTTGTCCGATGAGAACATTTTTAACCATATCTCGGGCACCCTCCTTATTACGCATTGCGAATAATGTGCCTTCAATGCTTGGCTGCTGGTACCGCATTTCTATATCTCTAATATATTCAATATTTTACCGCTGCTAAACTTGTCATATCGCTTTGATACTATTTATGGACGACCTTAAACTTACGCAACGAGTTCAAGGGCTTGAAGATATTAAACAACGGGCTCTTGAAATGGCTCAAGCTGGGGCCGATGATCTTACCGTGCGTGATTTCATCACCGATAGTAAAAAAACACTGGCTTTTGCGCTCCCAGATGAAGATACAATGCTCAAAGCAGCCGATGCAGCAAAGAGATTCCGTACTATGACCTTCAACGATAGGCCTGAAGAGCGGTAATCGAATTTGCCATAGTGTTCAGAGGGCTGGTCCGGGTGTGACTGGCCTTTTTTTTGTAAATTTTTAAATTTAAAGCCGGGCAATGGCCCATATGAGGTCGATTTTTTGAAAATTATAATTTTTTTGAGAATGTAAATGTTAAGAAAAGGTAAAGAAGGCCCTATATAGGCCGATTTGGGAAAATATTCTGCTGATCCTTCTAGCAAGGGCTACATTTTTCCACAACCGAGAGGAAAAAAAAATAATTGTGGATAAGTCTGTGGAGAACGGGGGTAGTCCTGTGGAAAACGCGGCCTGACCTGTGGAATGTGTGGGAATCCTGACAATTCCTAGGGGGAAATCTTAAGAATTCCTGTAAATATCCTGTGGAAAACCACCGTTCTAGCTGTGGAAATCGCTGAGATCCATTGCGGCGCAAGGATTGTTACCATTTCTACACAAGGGGCGGGCACTTATATTGGTGTGGTACCATCACGCGTGCGTTCCTCTGTCTCCCGTCTGTTTGTTGACGGTGGTGCTGTGGTGTGCTTAAGATGGATGCAACGGGGAGGCCACGGCCAATCCGGACAATCAGTTGACAGGCCCGCTGGGTCTGCTAAGATTGAATCAAGCGGGACGGGTCACCACCCCGGTCTGCTACGATTAACAGGGGAGCGACACCACGGCTCCCGCGATCACTACATAGACGCGACGGCAGTGCCATAGCCTGCGGTCCCGGACGGTATGCAGCCGCAAAGTAGCCTTCGGGCGAGACACGGCAGGGCGACGGATCGGGCCAGGATTGGATCACATTGCTTGAACGGATACCCCTGAGGCTAGTAGCCATAGGTGTGGACTCCTCATAACCCTTCGCGGGGCTAAGGACCATGCCAGCGTTAGAATCCTCCGCCAAACCAGCTCGGCCTGCGTGTCGTGCCAAGGTGGCCTGAGGCTAGCGCCTTGCCTGGAAGGCCCTCCGTTCTTAAGTTTGCGTGACATTTCATAGATTCCATGTGATTCGGCGGCAAGCTGTGTTGAACACATGATGAGTCCAGTAAGGACATGTGGAATCTATGCAAGCAATATATAATGACAGTCCTGATCTCAGAGGGAGACTCTGTGGGTTCGATTCCCATCAGGATTCTCGCCAGCAGCAATGCTGGCAATTGTTCTATCACCACTAAGAACATGTCTGAAATTGTTTGTGTTGATCCTAAGTTCTGGGATTGTCCTTCACTTTCTAGTGATGAACATATCTCTGCAACATTAGGCAAACCAATCGAACTCCCTGAGAGTACTGATTGGGCTTCATGGGCAAGTGAATGTGAAGATGAGTTATTAGCTCACTTCAAAGAACTTACCGGTGAAATTTATTGTTTCCACACTTATGACAATAGCTACAACTTGGAGCATGACTTTGATTCTGAGTTTTATTTCACTATTGCTGCGCCCTGTGCAGCAAGTGATTACGCTCATTGCCACGATGTTTTCGTCATTATTAATAAGCATCTTGGCGGAGATGTGAGAGGTAATTACGGACCTTTTGCGGTTTATCGTGTTGACAATTTAGTTGATTCTGGTTTCTTTAATTGGACACTTGGTTGGTATGTTTCTCCTGTTAATCAGGAGAGAGTACTTGATCAGATCGATACTAAAGAGATCGATTATCTAAATCAACAATTTTCTGCTGGGTATTCTTCATTGCCTACTTCACAGGTAAGGGATCAATTATTGAACGGCGTTGAGCCTACTTGGAGTGAGCGCTTAAAATGTTTCGTCGCTCGCTTTGAAAATCTAGAGTTCGTCTGCCGACTTGAAGTTTGTGAACCTTACTATTCTTGATGTCGAAACTATCTCCTTCGGGGGATAGTCTCCGGGCTTGGTATGCCCGGACTGATGAGACTACCACTTGTTCTATCACCACTGAGAACATGAGAACAATTCTGTACACTACCGGCACAATCAATTGTGAATCCGGTGTTGATCATCGATGGAGAATTAAGACTCTCCACGATTCAATCGGAGAGGCTACTGTGTGCGGCAATTATGAAATGTCACTGGACAATTATCCTGCTGATGGTTATGTAATTGTAGCGGACGAAGATTGCAATCACATTGTGCAATCTTTATTGCCCGGTAATGTTTCCTTCATTCCTGAATTAGGAGCTTTCAAATGAACATGGAGAAACCACTGATCACATCTGAGAGAATTCCTCACGATTGTGGACACTATCACGAGAGAATTTATAACCACGATACAATCGTGGCCTATATCTTGAGTGAACCTGGAAAAGGCACATTTTGCTTCGTTAATAATAACGACCAGATGTGCTGGAAAGGTTATGCAACCGTAGCTGATGCTAAGGAAGCATTCTTCAAACTTCGTCCGGAACTTACTTAATCATGAAACTATTCAAGGTGCATTATTTCGACCACGTAATTAATCGTGGAAAGATTCAAGATGTTTATGCACGTGACATTGATCACGCTTGCGGTAAGTGGGGTGTTATGAAATTAACAACTCAGGAAACGTTCTCTATTAATGAGTACAATCCTCCCGCTTGGTTAAAATGACGGCGAAACTATCCCTCCGGGGATAGTCTCCGGGCTTGGCATGCCCGGACTGATGAGCCTGCCATTGTCCTATCACCACTAAGGCAATCATGACCTATTCACTGAACAGGGTTGAGTTAACCCCTGATGAGGAAGCGTGTATCCTGCACTTCCTTCGTCAGGCTGTGGAATGTGGGTACCCTTCAACTAATGAGCCATGTTATCCCGTCATTAACTCTATCCTTCGCAAATACTATTCCACTGAAATTCAGGAAGCTCAACCATGGCAAACACTATGAAAAACGGCTATGTTTTACAGCGCGGACTTTCACCGATCAATGGTGAACCTTTCGTTGTAATCATGACAATGAAGTCTTCAAATAAGAAGACCGGGGATATGATCCAGGTCTGGATATTGCATGAGGATGTTAATCCTGTTGATGCAATTAAGTCAGGCTTAGATCAAACTATATGTGGAGATTGTCCACATCGTTTGCGTCTACATTCTGATGGCAAGTTGCATAGGACTTGCTATGTGAATCCAGGGCAAGCACCATTATCTATCTGGCGTGCATACAAGAGGGGTTTGTACCCTGGCATTAACAGCTGCTTTAATGTTGTCCGGTTATTATCGGGCCGCCATATTAGGTGGGGTGCTTATGGGGATCCTTCTGTGATTGACCCTTCTATTGTGAAGTCTTTCAATGAGAAAGCTGAGGGGCACACTGGATACACTCATCAATGGAAGCATGCATTTTCTGATGCTTTCATAGGTGTATTTCAGGCATCATGTGATTCTTTCGGTGATTATCTTGAGGCCTCTTCTAAGGGGTGGAAATGTTTCTCGGTTGTTAACAAGGGCGATACCGATGTGTCTAACATCGGGAAGCTATGTCCGACTGAGGTTCCAAATTCACAAGCTAAGTGTCAATCATGCACTCTATGCGATGGTTCAAAGACTGACATTTTCATCCCTGCTCATGGCACGGGTGGCAAGTTAGTCTCTTATATCAGTCAAGATGTGCACGAGCTTTCTGAGCTACTGTTCAATTGATCTCGACGAAACTATCCCTTCGGGGATAGTCCTAGGGGTTGGCATCCCCTAGCTGATGAGTCTGCCACTATTCTTTTCAACAATCCAATGCACAACCACAACATTCTTCGCGCACTTAATGTGCTGTCAATTCTGATCCAAACTAGTTACGAACTAGGCTATGAAACCGGTAAGTTTTACCGGAAACATTTGCATCATCACATTGTTTCTGGCATCGCTTTATTAATTACAGCTTGTGTTCACTTATGGGTGAATCGTGATCGATACAGAAAGACGATCGAGTCTTTGTTTGTGTATCGATACGAACCAATGCATAAGCTTGCGCCAGCTGTTCATCCTCTGTATGCTTCGATGGAATCATTAATGATTCAAACGAGCCGAGACCTTCGTGCGATCACTGGCATCAAACGTAAGGTGTCTAAGGTAAGGATGACAGGTCAGTACCTTTCCATGGTCTGATCAGTGTTCCCTGGGCAGCATTGTGGCGTGACTGTGTGGTGCTTTCGCGCCATAATTCTCTACGGCGTAAGTCCCAGGTTTGGGGGGTTGTTTAGTCAATTCCCCTAGCATTCAAGCAACAAGGCTTCATCACCACTGAAGTCCCAAACATACATCAACTCAAACCATGATCAATTCATTTCGCCTCGGTAAGAACAAATTTCTCACGCTTGATACGTATCGTGAGGAAGACTATCCCACAAACTCAATGCAACTTCACCACTATTTCTTATCAGTCATTGCTGGCGTAGGTGTTGGTACATTATTAACAATCGCAGCCCAGAAAGAGATCAACAAACAGGTTGAGACTACCTGTTATGGACCAGCGGATCAGATTGCATCTGTCCGTTCTTTCATGGGTACAGTTAAATTCTGCATGCAAGGGGTGAACAAATGAACAGAAGTGAACGCATCAAGTCTCTTATTGATGAAGCAGGTTCGGGTTATGTTTCAGTCACCTTTGTCAAAAAGGATGGCAGTGAACGTCAGATGACATTCAATCCTATGGATAAGAATGAAATCAAAGGTACTGGAGACACCAGTAATGTTGACGCGAACATATTTCGTGTTCGTGATAACAAGATACAAGAATGGCGTTCATTTGATGCACGTCGTGTGATCAAGATTAAATCCAGAGGAGTAATCACTGAATTCAATGACTAGAAAATCTCCACCCCCTGCTGATTGGACGCCTGGTTTAATCCTCATCGGTTGCACACTGTTGTTCCCTGGGCCCGGCTTCTTAATCGGTACGATCGGAATGATCATCTACTTCATCTTGAAGGCGCTTGCCTCCCTCCCTGACGCTGACACGGAAGGGGGGAAGGATTACAAGACAGGGAAGCAACCCACTCATGAAGGGCCCTTGCTTCCTAAGCCTCGTCCAAATGTTACCAGGAATGACTCATGACTGAACAAGAGATCAAGATCTATCTTCGGGACACAACGTCATTAACTGAAGACCAATTGGAATTACTTGCTTATCAAGTAAAGAGCCAACTCGATTACACAAACATCTATGACCAAATTGATCAAATCAAAGACAGATTAGTTGACTCATGAACATGATCAGCAAGCATCTTCAGAAAGATCTCGAACGACAAATGATTAGGGTGAGAGCCTTAAACTCTCACAGGATCAAACGTGTGAAAGCTTCAAGACCAAAGAACAACTTTCAAGTCATCAAACAAATGAACGACAACACCATGCACATTTCAGCCAGCACCAAAGATCAAGTCTTAAGTTTGATCGAGCAGAGTAAAGATGAGTACAGAATGAAGTTAGGTAGTAAGGGAGCATGTCGTCATGCTGATCCAGAGAATCTTTCGATTGTCTTTGGTATGAATACGATCAGCATTGAGCTGACCTATTCAGAGGTGACAAGTCCCATTGGCTTCCCTTTTAATCGCCTGATCTGCAGGCTGCGACTCGACGGTGCTGCTATTAGTCTCAAGCAACTTAAGAAGGAACTCAACAATGATTGACATTGATTATGAGCGCTCCTTAGAAGAGCAACTGCCCATCAACAAGACCCTGTTCCGATGCAAGGACGGGGTCAGCTGCACCCTGTACGTCA
>Ga0213860_10001246_pt1 | contig 10316 bp, 12 predicted proteins | sample PICome_3_FD_160118 | JGI IMG/M metagenome (GOLD analysis project Ga0213860, IMG submission 160118) | Coastal seawater microbial communities near Pivers Island, North Carolina, United States - PICO550 | ecosystem: Environmental > Aquatic > Marine > Coastal | place: USA: North Carolina...
CTTGGCCTTGTGAGCTGCTCTCTCCTCTGGGCTCATAGAAGCATGTTTTCGTTGACAGCGAAGCTTTTCTGCAGCGGCCGCCTTGGCCTTGTGAGCTGCTCTCTGCTCTGGGCTCATAGAAGCATGTTTTCGTTGACGGCGAAGCTTTTCTGCAGCGGCCGCCTTGGCCTTGTGAGCTGCTCTCTGCTCTGGGCTCAACATAATGTCAGTGCACACTATCAAGTAGAGTTATTGAAGTTAGTGAAGTGGCTTTTTATGTAGACAAGACAATCAGGGCATTGGTTCAAACGACTTGTTCCCTGATTCGAGGTGTGCAAATGTTGTTTGTTGAAAATTTATGAGAGCTTTGTGATGAGTTCTCATTCTCACACATTCAGCGTGCACATTAGACACAACTGTCTTGTGTACATTAGACACAACTGTCCTGTGTACATTAGACACAACTGTCTTGTGTACATTAGACACAACTGTCCTGTGTACAAAAGACAAAAGTGTCCAGTGTACAGTAGACACAATGTCCAGTGTACACAGGACAGTTTGTCCTGTGTACATTAGACACAACTCTCCAGTGTACATGAGGCCACAACTGCCACATTGTTCTAACTCGCGGGAGATGGAGCGTAAACTCCAACTCCAGAGTAAAAATATGATGGCAGTGAATTGTAGTTGTAGGCGTACTAAACTTACAACATTTTCATGCAAGGACAGTAAGTTGAGGCGACTCCTTTCATGGTACCATCATCATCGGGGCGAGCTAGGTTTATGCATTCCAAAACACTACCATTCGAAGCTAAGAGTAACAGTGAACGACATACATAAATTGAGATACACGGAGAAAAATGATCTGGTTTGTGTCTTAGAAGCGGCAGAGACATCGTTAAGAAGTTTGAGAAAACAGAAAGAGGAAGGTAATGCAAGCGCAAGCAAGTTTAAACAGCAGCCCATCACAAACTATTTTTTTGCAAATGAAGTACAAGATTAGTGTAGAAAGTAAGAGAGGGTGTGTGTGAGAGAGAGAGAGAGAGAGAGAGAGCTGTTGGTAGAAGTACTAGTAAGGCGAGTGTTGAGAGAGAAGATACCTCTAGATAATTTAAAGATACCTCTAGATAGAGAGTACCTACAGTCCTAAACTACACCTCTCTCTCTCTCTGCCTCTCTCGCTTACCAGTCTCCTCTATCTACTCTCTCAGGAGAGAGAGACTTAGATTTTTGGTACGTGATCACCGAATACTTAGATAAATATTCAAGACAAATTTAGACGGCCGTGGGTGCTATCCATATAAATAACCTTCCCAATCAAATTCTTCATCTTCACTGCTATTAAACGTATCAAAATCCAATTCTGGTTCGGGAATTCAAAGCGAATGGAGCGAAGGATCAGCTCATCATGATCATTACAGGCCCAGCTGGTTGGAGGCTGGGCAAACATATCTTCTTCGTCATGCTGGTGAATATTAGTAGAATAACCCAAAAGTACTTTCACATTATCACTCAATGGAACGTCAATGCCCCGTTCGAAATATTTGAGAGCACACTGTAACACTCTCACTATGTTGTTGTGAAGTAACAGTATATCCATTGCAAGTAAATCTATTTGCATTGAATTGAGAGTTTCACCGTTTAAAAATGATGTGAAGAATTGTCCACTGTGAGTCGACAGTAACAGTAGTGTCGGATGTGAGTCCTCCGCTGTCATGTGTCTGTCAACAATTTCTGCAGTCTTCAAAAGACTGTAAAGGATGTGAAGTATCTCCTCTCTGGTTGCTTCAGTAAAACTTACAGTGGTAAGATTGCTATTTACTCCGTAATTGGTTCTGCTGAGATATTGGGGAACATAGAAATTGATGAACTTCATAAAGTGTTCATCACTTTTTGTTTGGAAGTTGAATGTATCACTAATGGAAACTAAATGCACATGTCTGCCATCAAAGCTGGACTTGCAGATGTCCATATCGTACTTGGCAATTGCTAGCATGGGGCAAGTCGAGCTTACAACTAGCTGGATGGAGCCATTTTTGCATTTGTTTCTAGCACCGCTGTCAAGTGAAAGATTCCACAAAACTGACCCAGTGTAGTTATTCCGTGGTGTCAATGCAATTGGGTAGTCTCTTGGGAATCTAGTGTGAAAAGTGTCGGATCTTCTTTGGATTTTGTACAGGTCAACATTTCTTTGATTTAAGAATGACATATCGATATGCTCCTGTGGGACTTCTTCATCAGCTTCTATAGCAGCAAGCTGGGCATTCCAAGCGCGGTAGTATTCACTGAGTAGTGTTGATATTGCTACTGTTTCAATGTCTCCTCTGGGGATGAAGGTTTCCACGTGGTGAATACGACCATCACGAAAATAACATTCGTTGGCAACATCACTGTAAGGAAGGAGGACGCTTTCGCAGCAATAACCCAAATCTCTCATTAGCTGCCTAAAGCCGGAAACGCTCTGCCTGTTGCAGAAGAAGTTCAGGTCAAACCTTTCAAACCTCTTCCCTGTGACTGCTTGTACTGCCGCTGAACCAGATAGAAGCACTTTTCGACCTATGCTCAATTCGTCACTCTGAAACTTGACAATTCTTCTTGCATCATTAATGGACATAGCAGTTTGTATCACACTGGTGAATCCTTGGACTAGAGATTCTTGCAACAGCCTAGATGCAAGATTAGTCACTCCATTGTTCTGCAAAAATTCCAGAGGCTCAAACTGGGGAGATAACAGGTAGTGACGAGTGGACAACTCGGCTGAGGGAGTATGAAACTGTGTGCATGTTTGAGCTAGACTATACACATCTGGAGGATCCAAATATGATGTAACAACCATCAATAGTGAGTCAGGTAGACTTGTGATCATGCTACAATGCTGCTTTCCCTCTTTCATGTGCAGTAAGAGATATGCTGCATATGACTCTAACCTGTAACCACACTGCTGACAGGTAGAGGAGGTGGATATGCACAAACTCTCATTACGGTTGCAGGAGGGACAAATCATCAAAATCTTTATACTCTCAAATCTTGAAATGGGAAGGAAATAAATGTACGAACAGAAAGCTTTCCTTTTTACTTGGTTAGCACTGTCCAGTGTACATTAGAGTCCTGTGCACATTAGACACAACTGTCCTGTGCACATTAGACACAACTGTCCTGTGTATATTAGACACAACTTCCGCTGGCCTAATTATGTCTAAAGAATGAAAGTCGTGAACGTATCTAAACATCTTCTTTTTGCCGTGTCTAAAGAATAAAAGACGGGTCCTACTTTGGGCCTAATTAGGGCAATAGACTGGACACACAACTAATTTCCGTTACTCGCGTACCTACGCACGATAATCATCTTTTCTCGAGAATTTTTAGAATCGGGCGGCGCGCCAAGTTTGCTCGGCCATAAGCTGGTTATTAGTGCACTCTCTAGAGACTTTCGAGGTGAAATGACAAACTCTTATTACTGTTACAGGACTCGCTAAACAAATACCAAATCAATATATATTTTATGAAAGCGCAAGCTCTTGAGGCGTCCTGTCAGCTCAATCGAGGAGAAACTCCCAGTCCTCATCCTCCATATCTTCAAGATACGCCCTACCAGCCTCAGAAGTCCCAAAAAAGGCCTCCATGATTTCCTCATCTTGCAGCACATCCTCCTTTGTTGCATAGTCACTATCTCCATGGCAGACAAGTGATTTCAGAACTTTTGCAACGTCCAAGTCAAGGAGGTAATGGTTCAATGGTTGCGGATTATCGTGAAAGCAGTTGTTGAACGTATATTTCTCTGGATTCTCCATCACATCCTTGTTCCTTGTAAACTTGCTGAAGCAGTGGGCAATGTGGCGGCCTGCTTTCTCAATAGAAGTATCGGCTTCGTCGATAAAGCAGAGAACAACTTTCCAATCCCATTTGGATCCTTTTTTTGTTTTCATAGGAGTAATACCGTCATCATTGTCAGTATCTCTGCGAGGCAAAAATGAGTATACATATTTCCACCCCTTGGCAAGGTCCTGGCCTTCTTCCATGTCGTTAAGACCCTTTTCCATTGGAAATAAGTAGGCTGATTCGTCAGGTGCCCAGGCCTTGGTGCAAAACCCGATGTAAACACCATCCACTCCAGTTTTGACAAGATCCAAATTCATCTCTCTCACCTTGGATACATTAGAGGAGATGACAGGATCCCCTGGTTTCCAATACAATTTCTTTGTTGGGGAGGCGGAAGTGGTAGTCTTGGTTTTGTTCTTAGTCTTAACTGGCTTGCCCATGTTCTGTCGGTGATTTAGGGGGAAGATAAATATAAAAGTATCAAATACCAAAGATGACTTTTGTTTGATGTGTCGATATTGGCTTTCTAAAATTTATGAGCTTTGTGAAGAGCTCTTATTCGACACATTTAGCTACAACTGTCTAGTGTACATTAGACTGCGACCAGTGTACACTAGACCCTAACCCTAACTTGACTGCGACCAGTGTACATTAGACAGCGACCAGTATACATTAGACAATGACCAATGCACATTTGCCAAAATTGGCGAGAGTAAATACGTAGTTGTCACCCTCATACATTAAGTATTTTTGGAATTCTCTGAGATTTTGGTATGGGGTGACGACTCGCTAGCTTTAAAAAGGATGTGATCCTCTCTCACCCAACCATTGCCCAAAAACATTGTTGCAACATAAGTTGGTGAATTAGTTTTCACTTTTATCACATATTGAAAATTAGACAAATCGTCGGGTGAGCTGAATCTCATTTTACTTAGTGAGGTTACTTCATGTTCAGACCCAAGAATGGTTTGGAAGTTATTTCGAATTATATCTGCATTGCCTTCATGTTCTTCATCATCTTGAATTTTGATAACATATGTGCAAATTTGTGATGTTACATTGTTGTCTCTTACAGCTGACATGGTGCTTAATATGAAGCCCTACAAGATACAGTTGGTGTTGGCTTTGTCTTGAAGTGATAAAGTCGTTATAGTGATCTCTGAGAGGTAGGCCAGCCAAGTGTTCCTGTTCTGGTTTGATGTATTGGTAGTTCTTTTATGCTATCGTACACAGAGGCTCTCGAAGAGCCGCTCATCGCCGAATTAAAAGTAGCACCTACCTGCCTACCACCAACCCGACATTGGCCTGCACACAGGGTTTGCTTCAAATACATTCAAGTTTACTAGTTTAAACCACACTTTGTTTAGGAAGCCACCAATTCACATAAATGTCGGGTTGGTGCTGCCCGACTGGAAGTATGTATGATACCTACAATACCTACATTACTAAAATAATCGTATCGTATTGTACGTACATACTCCTACATATTATGGTATGGGGTACGATACGTTATGATACTACGTATGTACCTACGCGACTCTAGAATGGGGTAGCAATGTTGCACAGAACTTCTTTATTTAGGAGTAGGTACACTCTAGCTAAAACGAATTGCATGCAACTGAGCAACATTGATTCCTTCTTGTGAAAGAGCAAACTCATATAATTCTTGAGATTTACTTTGGCATCGATCGAGACTGAGAGCAACTGCCATTGTTGTTTCTTTCTCAATGTCAAGGTCCTGTTTGCATTCGTCAAGTTCTTTTTGCTTACGTGCCAAAGAGACTTGCAAAGCCTTAACTTGATCCTTCAGAACACAGCTCTGATGATAATCGCGAAGAATTTTTGGTTCTGGATGTCCGCCTTTGAAGCTCCCAACAAAAGAGCTTCCATCAGTCCAAGTCAATGTGCCCAAACCTTCTTCGAACCCATTTCTAAAATTACCACTATATTTCACACCATTGAACTCTAAGCTGCCACTACCATGTGGTATCATCTTGTGCACCCGGGCAGTTCTTTTCTTGGCCACACTGTTTTGTTTCTTATTGACTAATTTGACAGAACCATTATAAGTCCCACCTTTATATGGCATGGAAACCATGTTAAGAACTAACACTTACTTGGTGATGTACAATACTATCTTTTGAAAAAATTATAAGAGCTTTGTGAGTAGGTGCTGGTGCTACAACAACCAGTGTACAAAGGTCGCAACGTCCAGTGGACATAAGCCGCGTCGTCTTACAGAGCTAAGCCAAGCAAGACACGCACTTGCTGGCCTTTCACCGCTCCTTTTCCTTGGTTCTCTCTAGAGAGAGCACCTATGTACTTACTACGATACGATATGATTATTTTAGTTACTAGTAAGTTTCTAATCTTATGTAGGTAGGTAGATTTGAGATTTTGAATCAATCCACTCATCACCTACTCTACATCCTACTTTCATCACTGGTGTGCTTGCCTAGCGACTCTTCCAGAGTATGTTGTGCATTATTGTCACCAACAAAATCAAGAGGTAAACGGCATTGGCGAGGTAAAATTTACTGTGTTTAGAGAAAGTCAAGCTTTCAATGCTAAGAATGAATCCAACACCCCGATGGCAAAGGATCTATGTCATCTACCCTACATTCCCAGAATCACTATTTTGATAGCATGTACAATCCATGGTACATTGGTGTACTGGGTACATTTCTGTACCAAGGTGTTGGGTATGTAAATTGCTCGCAAAGGTACATAGAAAGTGTGAGTGAGACGAGAGGATTGGAAAAGAGGGAAAGTGGGCCAGACCTCCTTTCAGGCATTTTCAGGCATCGCAGTTTAAATATCCCTACGTAGGGTTAACCCTGGTCTAGACCCTCCCCTGCGAGCAAGTGAAGCAAGCAAGGACACAGGGTAATGTTGCACAACCATCCCACCACCACAACACCATGATCCACCCTCCACCCTCCCCTCACAAACACAACATCAACCGTGACACACATCAACTTGCATGAGACAACAGTACAGCCAATTGGATGGATGACTAAACACTCGTATATTGAATCTTTGCACCAACCAGCCAACCGAGCTTTGTGTTTCCTGGGTTCATTACATTTCTGATAAAACCGCAACCATCGGGCTGACCAAAAACGAAGGTACCCTCGTAAATCAAACCATGTTTCCAACGAACACTCCCTTGTCCATGTTCTTGACCCTTATGCCAATTACCTTCGTAGGTCACATCATCCACATAAGATAAAGTTCCGTACACATGAGGTACACCATTGAGAATAAATCCGACATAAGTTCCACCTTCATACGGGATTTCACCATAAGTAATTGTTTCGTTTGTAATTGAAAGAATTGCATCTGGCGTGGGTGGTGTGGTTGGGGGTGTAGTATTATCCTCAAGATCCTCAAAGTCAGAAAAAGAATAAACACGCGTGGGTGGTGCCGGTAGGTGTGTAGTATGATCCTCAAGATCCTCAAAGTCAGAAAAAGAATCATCAGACGAGGGTAGGAGTGTGGGTGGGTGTGTATGATCCTCGAAGTCAGAGAAAGAATCATCAGACGAGCGTGGTGTTGGTGGTCGTGGATTCGCTATAGCACGAGAAGTACTTTCAGAATCATCATAAACACTCATCATCGTTTTGTCTTACAAGGTGTATAGTGAGAGAGGTGCAAATAGCGTAGCACAAGGTCTATTGTGAGAGAGGTGAAGGATGGCTACTCGAATTTATGAGAGAAAAAGAAGTGCTGGTCAACTTACTACAATATGGTAGATGATGTCTAAAGAATGTAAGACGGAAGTTGCCTATCTCGTCTAAAGAATGAAAGACAGGGCCTAGGTAGCTAACGCGCACCTCCATACTGCTCTTGGTTGGTGTGATGTTAGGGAGGCTTTCAGGCTGTAATAGTGTCGCACGACAGGATGCTGATTGTTAATTGTAGACAGTACAACAAAGGAGCACTCAGTTGGAAAGTGTGAATTAAATTAAATAACATACATCTGTGAATTAACATAGAACTTGGGAATGGAGTACAGAACAAACTCCTTACAATGGCATCCTTAGCAACGGCATATTGTCCGAAGAAACTAATGACTCTGATTGAATACACGCGGTGCTCTTAGCAGTTGCAACAGCATCATTTCCAGACATTTGAACAACTTCAGCATGGAGAGTCTGCAACTGATTGAACAAAAAGCGAAACAAAGGGTCGTTCCTATAACATTCGGGGTTCTTGCTCATCCTAACTGTCAAGCAACTGAGAGCTCGAATATCACACTCCAAAAGCCCAAAGTTGAAAGAGCAGTGCCGAATAGTCTGGTCTTCAATCTCATCCTTCATTCTGTTTCCTAAAGAAATGAACCTCCTTCGGCTGAAGATTACTTCAAGAGCCTTTTGGATTCTCGTCTCATAAAGGCACGATGCCTTGAGACAGAAACTTTCAAAAGTTGGATGCTCAATACTGTTACTCGTTGCTGTATCCACTATTGTTGCACGTTTGCCAGCCCCGACGATATGGCTACAAAGTAAACTTTCTTGATTTGACGAAGCTGACCAATGCAAATGAAAACCAAATGCAAGTAAGAACAAAGGAAGGATGAAAACTCTCCCACTCCAGCTACACAACGCTCGACAGACATCTTTGATGGGCAAGCCCCAGTTCCTAGTCATCTGGCGGAGATAACTATTCAATAGCAGCGACTGACTCACTCCATGAGTATCAACAAGACTTTCTTTCCCAAATATTTCCAAAAACGATGAAAACTCTGGATGAATCTTTGAAAGTGACTCCCATGTTGAATCTTCCTTGATCACGGGACAAAACCCGAAAATGCATATAGCATGTAACAGATCCTGATAATGAGTGCCACTCACAGCTTTAATCATGGAACCTTTGGTCTTCTCACCATTCACTAATAACTGGGCATTGATCGAGCACACATAGCCAATCGCAGCAAAAAGAGAAACGATATCTTTTGAATTCATCTTCAGCAACTCATCGTCACACAGAAGGTTGTTTACAAAAAGATCGTCCTCGTTGAACTCTCTGCAAAAAAGGAGCATTTCAAGCAAAAACAAGGCAGCCCAAAAAACGGTAGAGATCATCTTCAGCATTCCAATACCTCGGCAATCTTCTTTGTCAGAGCGCGTGAGTTTCGTAAAAAAGAAGTTCTTTTTCCTAGGGAATGATTCCTCCAATATAAGATGACAGACCCAAACTTTCACCTCAGCAACTTCCTCTTCAGAACATCCAAGCCCTCTGGCAACTTTCTCAACAATGCAACGAACTAACAAAGTATCCTGTACTTCCTCCCTCTTCGAGAGAATCACCTTCATACAACCAGCACTTGAGCTCGTATTATCAGCAACTTCTCCTTTGTTGCATTGTCTACAACAGTCACCATCAGCTTGACAGTATAGATGGCAATCAGCAGTTTTACACTGAGGTAAATTGAGTACACTTGCTACAGCATGCGCCAGTCGTTGGGCATATGGTACGCTTAATTCAGATGCTCCCTCAACATCAGTTGGCATTGTATGTTCAGTAGTGTCACCTAAACCTAGCAAAAAAGAAACCATCTCCTCCTCTACAGATTGAGAAGGTAAAATATCAGGACAATCACACATCTGCAAGTCCGGCAAAGAACTGTTGTCATCAGTTACTGCAGCTACTGAAGACTCAGCTGCTGTTACAATAATAGGAGTGTCTTCGGCTGCTGAGGAATCACCATCTAATTGCATTTGCGGAGGTGTTCCGATGATAGGAGCGTTTAGAGCAAGAACATGAGCTACGGGTGTAGGTGTTGCAATGTCATCAGTTACTTGAACTACCGAAGACTCGGATGCTGTTGCAATGATAGGAGTGTCTTCGGCTGCTGACAAATCGCCATCTAATTGCATTTGCGGAGGTGTTCCGATAATAGGAGTGTTTGGAGCAAGAGCATGAGCTACAGTGAATGGAGTATCATGAGATACCTTTTGCCGCTTCAACTTTGCCGTAACTAGTGGTGACAAAAAATCTACATCGAACAACTCGCTAACTGATACATCAAAGATTGGTTGCTCAGATGTTAAAGAATCGCATGCAGGGATTGTTGCAGCTGTTGATGCATACATACTCAAAAAATGTTGTGAGGGGTAGGAAAAAAATATGAGAAGCGCGAGCGTGCGTTAACATCTGCCTTTTCTGTAAGACTCGTCTTTCGATCAATAGACGTTACCGTCTTGGGGATCTAAGACAGATGTTTGAGGAGTCTCTCGCCAAAAAAAAGAGAGAAGCTTTGAGAAACTTTCTTGCAACCCTACATATGCATCGATACAGGTACAATACAGGTAGATTTTTTCTTACACACACACACAGACAATCAGACAGATACGTTAGAGTTCATTAGATTTCCGCAATAAGCCTAATCTTCTAACGAAGCTTGGATAGAGAGAAGCCTTTGCAGTGTCTTTTGATCCAGATCTCGCTTCTGCTCTGATTGCTTTCATCAGTCACGTGCAACCCTGCATACAGCACTCTGTGTATCTTCTCTT
>Ga0213860_10001247_pt1 | contig 10315 bp, 13 predicted proteins | sample PICome_3_FD_160118 | JGI IMG/M metagenome (GOLD analysis project Ga0213860, IMG submission 160118) | Coastal seawater microbial communities near Pivers Island, North Carolina, United States - PICO550 | ecosystem: Environmental > Aquatic > Marine > Coastal | place: USA: North Carolina...
TTTGACTTCTTCCCTAGAGTAGGTGGAGGAATTGGAATGACTAGAATGATTGCGGCACTAGATAAACTTAATGCAGTAGATCCTGCGATTGCACAACAACAAGACCCAGCACATAATCAGTCAGCATTTAAAGGCGCGGCTTAATTATTAATCTGGGGTGGTGGAATTGGTAGACACGTACGACTGTTCATCGTATGCCGAATGTACTGCAATATATTTAGCGTGAAGGTTCGAGTCCTTCCCCCAGAGCCAATTAAAAGGAATCACAAATGACACACAGAACAAATGCCAGACTATTCGAATCAGGCGATTTTATATCACACGCAGGATTACCACTTAAATGGAAACTTGAATGTGATGCAATACATCCAGACGAATGGAAAGCAATAGCAAAAATGGTAATGGATTATCAAGACAGACCTTTTTATAAAGCAGTTGGTATTCCTAGAGGAGGTTTGCCATTTGCGGCCGCAATGAACAAATATGCAAGCGGCAATGACAGAGATCCTATTATGATATGTGATGATGTGTTTACTACTGGGACTAGTATGTTAGACTTTATTAAAGAAAATTATCCAGACTGGAGTGCAGGACAAGGATTTCGTTGGGTAGTATTTGCAAGGCAACCTTGTTACGATCATCCACATCATGTCCGCGCATTATTCACAATGCCTAAGCCTACATTAGAAAGATATAAATCTAAATAATTTTCCAAAATAGGTTGACCTTTATAAATATGTGTGTTATATTAATTGCACAATATGAAACAAGGAATTTTTAACATGATCAAGACTAATACAATATGTATAATATGTTGGCCACCATCCGGGGGTATGTTTTGACATGACTTTGTAACCAAAAGTTATTTTAGACAAGCCCCTAGCAAGAAATTGTTTAGGGGCTTTTTTTATCGGTGTAGTACAATGGCAGTATGGCAGTCTCCAAAACTGAAGATGAGGGTTCGATTCCTTCCACCGGTGCCAACACTAAGTGGCAGAATGGCTATGCGACGGACTGCAACTCCGTTTATGCCGGTTCGATTCCGGCCTTAGTGTCCAAATAGTCCCGTAGTTTAACGGTAAAACACCCGGCTTATACTCGGCACAGTCTCCAGATTAGAGAGCGATGGGGGTTCGAATCCCCCCGGGACTACCAAAATACTTGACAAAACAGATTAATCATTATATACTATAAGAATAATAAAGAAGAGGTTGTGAATGGTTAATACTAGTTTACGTTGCATTAAACCAGAGTCCGATCAGTTGCGAACCAAGGCTCGGCCTCTTCTTTATTATCACGGACCCGTAGTTCAGCAGGATAGAACGCCGGTTTGCGGAACCGGAGGTCAGGAGTTCGAATCTCTTCGGGTCCGCCAAAATAGATTGACAAATATCTAATTCTATCGTATAATAAAGTATATTAAGGCAACAGAGGCAACAATGAGAACACAACCACAAGAAATAATTAGAAAATTAGAAGCAGACAATAGTAGATTAGCAAAAGAAGCAGTTATTCAATCTGCTATGGAAGAAGGGCTAGATGAGTTTTTTGAAGGTGTCAAGATGGCACTTGATCCACTTGTTACATTCGGTGTAAAACAAGTACCTGAAAAAGAAGAAAATGAAGTACTTACGCCACAAGGTCTTGCTTGGCCTACATTCAAAGAATTAGCACGTAAATTAATTGACAGACAACTTACAGGGCATAATGCTAGAGATGCAATTATACTTTGTAAAGATCTAGCAACCGCAGAACAATGGAACATGTTCTATCGTAGAATACTTATAAAAGATCTACGTTGTGGTGTTTCAGAAAAAACTGTTAACAAAATTGCAAAGAAATTTCCGCAGTATGCTATTCCTACATTTACTTGCCCACTTGCACATGATAGTGCTAATCATGAAAAGAAAATGGTAGGCAAAAAACAAATTGAAATTAAATTAGATGGTGTAAGAGTTATTACAATCATACGTGGTAACAAAGTAGAAATGTTTAGCCGTAATGGTAAACAGTTTCACAACTTTGGTCACATCATTGCAGAGATTGAAGAAGTGATTGCACAAAAACCTGCTCCATATGATCTTGTATTAGATGGTGAAGTAATGAGTGCAAACTTTCAAGACCTAATGAAACAAGTGCATCGTAAAGATGGCAAACAATCAGATGATGCAGTATTACATTTGTTTGATATGTGTCCACTTGCAGACTTCCAAAAAGGTATTTGGGATAAACCACAGTCATTTAGAAGCCAAGCAGTAAAGGCTTGGGTTGAGCAGAATGCAAGCGTTTTAAAGCACGTACAAGCATTAGAATGGGAAGAGGTAGACCTGAGTACTACTGAAGGTAATAAACGCTTTGTAGACCTAAATAAAGCGGCTGTAGACGGTGGTTATGAAGGGGTTATGATCAAAGATATTGATGCACCCTATGAATGCAAAAGAACACACAGTTGGTTAAAGGCAAAGCCTTTTATTGAGATAACACTTAAAGTCGTTGACGTCGAGGAAGGCACTGGACGTAACGAAGGAAGACTAGGTGCCGTAATAGTAGAAGGAGAAGACGATGGATACAATTATCGCCTTAACTGTGGGAGCGGTTTCACTGACTCTCAACGTGATGAGTTCTGGACTCAACGTGCTAGTCTCGTTGGTCAGTTAATAGAGATTAGAGCCGATGCTAGAACGAAGTCGCAAGATTCTGAAACGTATAGTCTCAGGTTTCCAAGGTTCAAAACCTTTAGAGGTTTCGAAGCAGGAGAAAAAATTTAACCCTCGTACACGTAAAGATGCAGAAGAAATGTCCGATAAAGAAAAGATGGATGCGGGATATAAAGGAAAAACATTTACTATAAATGGAATGGATGGAGATTTTTGATGCTTGAATTCTTTTTATTTACAGGATTGATAGGTTTACTACAAGATGGTAATCCTATGACTCTTTGTATTTCAGGATGTGGCATTCTTGGATGAACATTAAGTTTATATCAATGGATCAGGATGTTATCGACAACTATCCTGTTTTGCCTACTAAAAAAGTGCTACCTAAATGGTTTAAGGAACTACCTACAGAAAAATTTGCTTACCCTTTAGGTAGCACACTTCCAACAATTAAAAAATGCATGCCTGCAACTGATATGTTGACTAGTGGCTACATTATACAAAATGTTATAGACGTTGATGTTATCAAAGAAAAAACACAAGGCAACTTCGTTGAAAACCGTATCAAAGTAAAAGACACAAAATATGCACCCGAAGCACACCGTTTCGAAATGTGTCCTGTGAAAAATCCTGACTCAGGAACTGATAAACAACATTGGATTAAACTTAAAAATCCATGGCTAGTAAGAACACCGCCTGGATATAGTTGTCTTTTTATACAACCTGTATACGAATTTAATCCAAATTTAAGATTACTATCTGGCATTGTTGATACAGATACATTTGATTTGCCTGTAGAATTTCCAGGTTGGATCGTTAACGATCATATAATTAAAGCAGGACAACCATTAATGCAAGTTATACCTTTCAAACGTGAAGATTGGAATATGTCTATGGAGTTTACAGATACACATGATCCAAAAATGACTGACGAATTACGTTATAAAGACTTATTCCATGTCAAAAAGAAATTTAATTAACCTTTTTTACTTGACAATTTAAAACCTTTGCTATATAGTTAAAAATGTATTAGGAGATTTATGAGATGGCTTTACCGAAAAGAACTAAAAAGAAGACGGTCCGTGCCAGTGCCAGGGTTAGGCGTGGCGACAAACTGACTGCGCCAAGTTGGGAAGGTTGGGAAGAATGGTCCGGTCAAGAATTCCATCGGCACAGAGATAAAAGTAGAGAATTTTACTATCAGAACTATAAACCAGTTGACTTGTTTCCACACACTTACAAATGGATGGCAAGTAATGAATATTCAAAGGAAGATATTAAAAACGCTAAAGCATCGCCACCTTATGAATTAAGCATCACAGCCGCTATTATTGCAAAACAACTACTAGACGGCATGCCCGATTACAATAAAAAAGAAGATGAATACTGGGATAGTCTTCCAGGTACAATGGGTAAACTACAACCATCATCTAAATTCTTAAAAGAACGTATTGCAAAAGCAATTGAAGCAGGCAAAGAAGTTCTAAAAGATAGGAAAGAAATAGAACAAAAGAAAGCAAAAGAAGTACCACAACTTAGCATTCAAGACCGTTTACAACAACAAGCATATTTAATGTGTGAAGGTATTGAAGAATGGCTTGATGGCTTTGTTGTTGATGCTGAAGCATTTGATTCTAAGGGTTTTGATTTTAGAAAATATGCAAGTGAAAAGAACATCACAGGTGCTCATGCTAGAAAAATAAAAAATATCTATGAGCATGAACTTGACGATTACAAAGACCTATTAAGAATGCCTACTTCCGGTCAACTTAAGAAAATGAGTGAAGAAGAAGCAGATCAGTGGGAGCAGTTAAAAGAAGGTTATGCTCATCTTAAGAAAAAGCATATTGAAAAGTATATGAACGCAGTAGGGTTTATATTTGGTGAACTAGAATTTATTATAGAAAAAGCAAAAGTAAACAGAAAACCACGTAAGAAGAAAGTTTATAGTGCGGACAAATTAGTTGCTAAATTAAAATATTTGAAAGTAGATTCTAAGTATTCTTTGACAAGTATCAATCCAGAAGATATTATCAAAGCAAATGAACTATGGGTATTCAATGTAAAAACACGTAAATTAGGAAAATACATTGCAAGCAATATTGACCCATTAGGGCAAGGCAGAGATGGTACAGGTTTAAGTGTAAAAGGAACAACTATAATTGGCTTTGATGAGAAGTTAAGTATACAGAAAACTCTACGTAAACCAGTTGATCAATTAAAAGAATTTAAGGATTCAGGTAAAGTAAAACTACGTAAATTCCTAGACGAAATCCCTACTACAGATACTAAATTAAACGGTAGAGTAAATCCTGAAACTGTGCTTCTCAAAGTATCTTGATAAATACTTACATGAGCACAGAAGATCTTCAAAATAGCCTGGATAGTTTATCTACAGCAATAACCGACCTTGCAAATCGTGAGGCACCAACACCAGTAATTAATGACCGCGATTTAAGTGGTAATAAAATACATGGTGGTATGATTACCAGTTTTTCAAGTAGGGGTATAAGTGATCAAGCATCGCGTATGATCCTAATGGTTGATGATGACGGTATAACTGTAGATGCAATCGATGTTGACACAATACAAGGTGATGTTACTACAACAGGAAATCTTACAGTTGGTGGTAGTATTACTGCACAAAGTTTACACGTAAACGAACTTACAGCAGATGTACGCAATGAACGTTCTACTAGTTTAGAATTCGAAGGCGATATTGTTGCAGGTAAAGGATTGGTATGGAGAACAAACAATTATTCAAGACAGTTTGTTTATCATGAAAATCCAGACAGAATGTTTTCTTCTGAGCATATGGACATTGCTAGGTCAAAACATTATAGTATTGGTACAGTACCAGTAATTACAGAAACTGACTTAGGCTCTTCAGTAATAAACAGTAGTCTAACCAATCTTGGAGTATTACAAGGATTAGAAGTTAACGGTAACGTTAGTTTTGATGGTTACTTGTTTTGGGAAGCCGAAAGCAACAGACTAGGTATTGGTACAGAAGCACCAAACGCAAGTTTATCTATTGCTAATTTAGATGCAGAATTCATTATCGATAGTGAAAATGAATCAGGTATACGTATAGGAAATTGGACTAACGATGATTTGCAAGTTATTACAGATAATACAACAAGACTTACTGTAAAAGCAAATGGTGATTTAATACTAGGTACACAAGGTAATGATAATGCAAGAATGCATGTTTACGGCAAAGTAGGCATTGGCGTAGCAAACATTGAATCAGATGTAAGCCTAAGTACAAGTGGTCCAGTAAAAATACATGGCAGAAAGATGGAGAACGGCGCGGCTGTTCCTACTGCGGGTGTTTATGCTGTAGGCGATATTGTATGGAATACGAATCCTACACCAACAGGCTATGTTGGTTGGGTATGCGTAAGAGATGGTACTCCAGGTATATGGAAAGCATTCGGCGCAATTAGTTCATAATAGTCCAATTTAATTTCAAAAAGATTTGTAGTAAATATTGTGTAAATTTTTTACACTGGAAGAGGCACGATGACAGAAGAACAAATCAAAAAACAAGTAGAACGATGGGACTTATTTGCGAGAATAGTCCCAACATCATTTTTAGTACTCGCAAGCACATTTATATTCTTTGATATAATTGACTTCGAGCAGGCGTTCTGGTTTGGACTTGCTTGTTTTGCCTTTACAGCAGTGAGTTGGTGGTTTTGGACCATATACACAATTAGAAAATTAGTAAATACACTACACAAAGCAAGTTCTGACTTAGGTGAAGTACGTAAAGAGTTTACAGAAATCCATAAAGAACTTGAGGGGCTAAAAAACAATGACAAATAGAAAGTGGATATTGCTTAGAGCAGTTAGTAACGTGCTGAGCGGTATAAGTCTTTTCACTATTATTTGCCTTGGTATTGCATATATGAAGTTTGATAATGCTTTTGTGTTCCAAGATATCAAAATTGAAGTAACAAACAATCCTGTTACCAAAGAAGAACAAATTGAATTTATGATGATTGGAACAAAAAAACATGAGTGTGCTAGTACTAGAGTTTACGGTACTGCTTACCATGCAGACGGACATACACATGTTCTAGACAAATTTGAAAAACAATATGTGCGTAATACAAGACCAGGAGAGGCTATTCCAAATCAATGGACTATGATTGTTCCTCCTGATATGATACAAGGTGGTGAATATCGTTTGAGTATGACTGGTGATTTTATATGTAATCATTTGATATTTCAAACTGAAAAGTCACAAACATACGATAATATACATCTTGTAGTTGAACCAAGAAACTAAATAATTTTATGTTAGTAATAGGAAACGGCGAAAGCCGTGCAGATGTAGATATCAGTAAATTCAAAGGAACAAAGATAGGATGCAATGCAATTTTGCGTGACTATCAAGTAGACCATCTTATATGTGTAGATCGCAAAATGGTGCGGGAAGCAATTAACAAAAAATACAAAAGTAATATCTATACCCGTAATGATTGGATTGACGAATTCAAAGCATATGGTATTATGACAGTTCCTGACTTGCCATACAACGGCACTGAAAGACCAGATGAGCCTTTTCAATGGGGTAGTGGTCCATACGCAGTATTACTTGCATGTACCATGGGCAACGATATTAGATTAGTAGGATTTGATCTACATAGTAAAAGCAAATATATGAACAACATATATAAAGATACTAATAACTACAATAAAAGTGATCACCACGCAATAGATCCAAGATATTGGATACATCAAATAGGAAAATTAATACACATTTTCCCATATAAGCACTTTACAATATACAATGATAACGATTGGACTTTACCAGAATCATGGAAAATGCCCAATGTTTCAGTTGACAACACTAGTAATTTATAGTATAATAAGTATAAACAAACGAGGACTTAGCGTCAACCCTCCTAATTCTGCCGCTATTATATAGGAGAAAATATGGCTTATTATAGTACAAAAACATACGGACACAACATCGGACTTTCAGCGGTGTTCCGTCAACCACATGCAGATCATTCACACTGTAGATTCTTACATGGATATAGTTTGCAATTTAAATTTACATTTGGTGCTAGTGATTTGGATCACAGAAACTGGGTACAAGACTTTGGTGGTCTGAAACCTTTGAAACAATGGCTAGAAGATACTTTTGATCATAAAACTGTTATTGATCAAAATGATCCAATGAAAGATGAACTACTATTGCTTGAGACAAAAGGTCTTGCACAGATTGTACAACTTGATGGTGTAGGTGCAGAACGTTTTGCATATCACGCTTGGAAGTTTGCAAATGATCTTGTACAAAAAGATACAGACGGCAGAGTATGGTGTGAAAGTGCTGAATGTGCAGAGCATGGTGCCAACAGTGCAATCTACACACCTTTTGAAGTACAGAAGATTAAATTCAAAGATGGTTAAAAAATACTACCCTGGTGAAACTAAAGAAGAACGAAAAGCACGTAAACTTAGAGAAAAGGCAACAGGTAAAAAAGATCCTAAGCCTATTCCTAAGACAACTACAGTGCGAGAACCTAAAAAGTCTCCGCCGTCTACACCGAAGCCTGCGCTTCAACAACCTAAGCCTCAGGTTATTCCACCTATTGCGGATAAAACTGATTTAGGTGATCCTGACAGATGGAGTAAAGGTTTTGAACCTCAAGCAAAAAGATATATTGCATGTCTAAAACATGGTAGCAAATATAATGCAGACTATGTTAATACTTTATATGCAATGTGCAAACGTAATATGACATTGCCATTTGAATTTGTATGTTTTACTGAGAACCAAACAGACTTGAATAAAGAAATTAGAATTGAACCTTTACCACAACATAGAGGATTACAAGGTTGGTGGTACAAACCTATGTTTTTTAATCCGGATCTTATATTACAAGGCACTGTTTTGTTTATAGATCTAGATGTAATTATTTTTAGAAACATTGATAAATTGTTTACATATCAACCAGGAAAATTTTGTGTTATTAGGGATTTTAATAGAAAAAATAATCCATCATGGAACAAGTTTAACAGCAGTTGTTTTAGATTAGAAATAGGTCAACATGCACAGGTATATAGAAACTTTATGATGAATCCAGTTGTAAATTCTAGAAAGTTTCATGGAGACCAAGATTGGTTGTACGATCAAGTAAAAGATAATTTTGTTTTCTGGCCGGACGAATGGTTACAGAGTTATAAATGGGAAATGAGAAATAAACCAACAATGACAAGAGTAGATGGAGAACGTAACTTTGCAACTCCTGGTGTACCAGAAATTTGTCCAGATACATCTATTGCAGTCTTTCACGGAGAACCAAATCCACATAATTGTGTAGATCCGTGGTGTAAGGAGAATTGGTATGTCTGATAAAGGACTATTCAAAGGATCAAAGTTAATACCTTTGTTTCCTGTAAACATTATGAAGTTTCCATTATTTGATCAGTATGATAGATGGGACGATTTACTGCATATGCTTATAGATGCACAACAAACAAGTTTAGAAATTGTAGAAGGTAATGCTAAAACTAGTTTTGTTGAAAATTGGAAAGAAAGAAGTTATCTTTTAGATCAATTACCTGATTTAAAATCAATGTTATTTTCTTGTGTAACAAACTATTGTTTCTTTAATAGTTTAGAACCAGTTGAAATACAAGACAGTTGGTATACAATTATGCATGAAGGTAGTAGAACACAAAGACACAGACACGAAGGAAGTGTTATCAGTGGAACACTATTTGTAAATGCTCCTGAAGGCAGTCATGGATTAGCATTTTCTAATCCTACTATTCCACATCGAATGATGGAAAGACAAAACGCAACAAATCCAAGCACAACCTATGCACATTTAGAAGAAGTTGAAAGTGGTGACTTGTTATTGTATCCTAGTTGGATGGAACATTTTGTGCCTACTGTAGGTTGTGATCATAGAACAACTATTAGTTTTAATACAGAATACCCAAGGTGGAAGGACGGACAGTGATGTATCCAAGACAAGTCAACGAACTGTTTCCTACTGTGGTGATGAGATATGATTTACGCGAACATCCTCATTATGCAAGAATGTTAGATATTGTTAATAAAACAAAAACTGAATGGCATGCTATTATGAAAAATAGTGAAAGCACATACAATGAATCAACCCCAAACCGCTGGTTAGACAAAATGGGATTGGAACCATTCAAGGCAACACTAGAAGATTGCATACAAGATTATGCATTGACATATGGATTGCCCCAATTAAGAATTACAAATAGTTGGATGAACCGTGTAGGAAAAGGCGGAGCAGTAAAAGCACATAGGCATGAAGTAAGTGTTTTAAGTGGTGCTTTTTATCCTATTGCAGACGAAGGTAGTACACCTTTAGTATTCAAAAGTCCTTTACACCCATTAAAAATGTATGAATACACTGGACAAGAAACTTTATACAATGCTACGCTTATGGAAACACCTTGTGAAGCAGGAACACTAGTATTATTTCCTAGTTGGTTGGAACATTATACTGAAGAAAATAACACAGAAAATCGTGTTACAGTAAGTTTTAACACAGGGTACAAAAATTGAACTTGACAATAATCAAGAAACGTTATATACTATACACACAATGGTACAAAAAATTACGAAACGAGTATGGCATATGCAGAGTTTTTGGTGT
>Ga0213860_10001249_pt1 | contig 10314 bp, 13 predicted proteins | sample PICome_3_FD_160118 | JGI IMG/M metagenome (GOLD analysis project Ga0213860, IMG submission 160118) | Coastal seawater microbial communities near Pivers Island, North Carolina, United States - PICO550 | ecosystem: Environmental > Aquatic > Marine > Coastal | place: USA: North Carolina...
CCACTGAGCTACATGCTTTGTGGATTATAATTGCTGGATTTGAAAAATTACTTAAACTTTACAAATAGAGAAATGTAGGAAAGAGCTTTTCTCTATACTATCATTATTTATTTCATTTTGACAACTGAAATTAAAAAATTAATTTTTTGAACCCAATAGATTTGTCTATTAGGTTCAAAATTAACTTTTTAGTAGTAAATTTTACCACCACCCCATTTTTCTGTAACAATTTTTGGTTGTAACATAATATGACCAGCAATTGCAAATAAATCATCATCTGTAATTGAACGCATACGTGGGTAAATATCGGCACTCTTAATACTTGGGTGAACTTCAGCGATAGATTCCATACCATCATAAGTTACCGGGTTTTTTAAGTAATCAACTAATGCAGCAATATTATCACGACGTGGTGTTGCTAAACTTAAAGCTTCTGGATCTAAACCTACATTTGGATTTGTTTTAGTAATACCACCAAGGTGACATGCACCACAAGTAGCATTAAATAAACGTTTGCCTCGTTTAACTTGTTCAGGTGATAATACTGTTGTATTACCTGCTGCGTCAACTGCTACAGTACGAGTAGCTTCATCTAAATCAATCGCTGATGCAGTATTTACAAAAATATTAAATACACAGAAAAATAAGAAAGCGCAAAACGCAGAATATTTTTTAAACATAATTTCTAAAAAAATCTTTTACAAGTTTGAAACCAAGAAAGTAAAAATTGTTAATTTTTATCTCTTTTTTTATTTTTGAATTTAGTAATATTTGAGAGTAATCCTCGTAATCGAATATTTTCCCACCCAGCAACAAGTAATGACGCAATAATCAAAACTTGGCTAAATAACAAAATTGGATCTAAACGCCAACCATGAATAATTAAAATACAGCTGTATAACAATCCTATAGTTGCAAAAAAAATGTCTTCATCTCTTGCAACCTCTGGTTTTACGATACGAAGTAAATATAATAATATGACCCCTAGTCCTACTATAAAACCTAATATAATATTTGGGCCAAAACCAATATTTATCATACACTAAAATATCCTTATTCTTATATTAACTATAATTGGTAAACTGAAGAATTATCCACGTGTAACACGATCACTTTTGCTAATAATAATTAAGGCAACCGCAATAAGTGCAACAACAAGGCCACCTGCTACTAAGCTAGATATAAAATTTGCTAATGAAGTTGTCATTTCTAATTCCGTTTTATTCTAAATAAAAATTAAAAATAGTAATATTAACTATGGTATTAATTGTATCAATTTTGAAAAACAACAACAACAATTAATATAAGTTTCTAAAAAATTAGTACTAGTACTACTATTTATATTATAGTAAAATATATTAGAAGTAACAAACTGAAATAAAAAATTTTTGATAGGCATAGCTTTAATACTAATTTATAGGTTTAATTTTATGCTGCTATCTTACAATCCTGACATATTAAATTATTTTATAAATTATATTAAAGACTATACCCTATTTAGAGTATACTAAAAGATCGAAATATATGCAATTCTAATTCGAAAATGTATTGTTATTTTTACGATATTTGTTTATACTATAATTACGAGAACATAAAGCCCGGATAGCTCAGTTGGTAGAGCAGTGGATTGAAGATCCTCGTGTCACCAGTTCGAATCTGGTTCTGGGCAATTCAATTAAGTATATTCTGTAAAATCTTTAAATTTTGTATACTTATCTTCAAAAGTTAATTTTACCGTTCCAATTGGTCCATTTCTATGTTTTGCAATTATCAACTCGGTTAATTTTATATCTTCAGTATTTGTATTATAATAACTATCTCTATATAACATTAACACAAGATCAGCATCTTGTTCTATAGATCCGCTTTCGCGTAAGTCTGCTAAAATAGGGCGTTTATTAATTCGATTTTCAACATTTCGACTTAATTGCGAAAGAGTAATAATTGGAACTTGAAATTCTCTAGCAAGTGTTTTTATACCTCTTGTTAAATATGATAATTCTTGGGCTCGATTATCAATTTGAAGATTTGAATACTGCATTAATTGTAAATAATCTATAACAATTAAGCCAATTTTTTTTTGCTCAAAGATAACTTTCTGAATCTTGGCTCTAATATCTTGAAGTGACAAATTTGGAGTGTCATCAATGAATAACGGTAAGCTTGATAATGTTTTCACAATTCGATTAATTTGGATCCAATCTTTTTCAAAAATATGCCCGGTTTTTAATCGTGTATTGCTAATTTCAATTTCATTAGCCAATAAACGATATAATAATTGAGTTTTCGACATTTCTAAACTAAAAAATAAAATCGGACATTTATATTCTTTAAGAATATTTAAAGCAATATTCATTGATAAAGCTGTTTTTCCCATAGAAGGTCGTCCAGCAATAATTATTGAATCTGATTTTTGAAATCCTTGTGTAATAGAATCTAGATCGCCGAATCCTGAACTAAGACCCGGTAAAATAGGTTCTATCGATTTTTGTTTTAATTCGTATAATAGATTTGAAAATAATTCTGCATTACTTAAATCTATTTTATCTTGTGTGAAATTAGTTAAGTTAAAAAACTGTTTTTCTAAGTCACATACAATATTTTCCAATGGAATATTAGTTATGTAGCTAGAATTTATAATTTTGTAACCTAATCGTATTAAAAGTCGGCGGATAAATTTATCTTGGATTAATTGAATATAATCTTCTAAATAAACAGTATTTGGAACTTGATTCATTAATTCAGTTAGTGTCTCAATTCCTCCGATTTTTGCTAGTAATCCTTGATCTTGAAAAAAAGCGGTTAATGTTACTATATCAATTGAGGTTTCATTTTGATATAAAAATATAATAGCTTTATAAATTTCTTGATGGTTTTTAAAATAAAATGCTTCAACTTTAAGTTTCCGAAAAGTAATTGTAATCGCTTCTGGGTTAATTAATAGATTACTTAAAACAACTTTTTCGGCTAAAAAATTATGGGGTAAATATTTATTTACAAATTTTAATCGCTCATCATTAAGTTTACTATTAAGCATAATTAAGTCTTGCTTTTTTTAATAATTATATTTAAAATAAGTAGTAAGCGTCCTTAGTTCAGTTGGTAGAACGCTAGTCTCCAAAATTAGATGTCGAGGGTTCAAGTCCTTCAGGGCGCGTTTCTCTTCTTGTAAGGGGTTATTATGTTCAAAGATGGAAATTTATAAAATCTTAAAGGAATTTCTTAAATATTTTAGGTTACAAAATCTAAATAATTAAGAATAGTTTAAAGATAAAAGACTAGAAATGTCTAAGTATAAAAATAATACTTTAAATCTTATTAAACATTTACCAATTGATTTATGCCAAAAAAAATAACAGCATTAATTAAATTAGCATTACCAGCTGGAAAAGCGACACCTGCCCCACCGGTTGGTCCAGCTCTAGGTCAGCACGGGGTTAATATTGCAGCTTTTTGTAAGGAATACAACGCAAAGACAGGGGATAAAGCTGGTTTAATTATTCCAGTTGAAATTTCTGTATATGAAGATAGAAGCTATACTTTTATTTTAAAAACTCCACCTGCTTCTGTATTATTAGCTGAAGCTGCAAAAATCAAAAAAGGATCGTCAACACCAAATAGGGTAAACGTTGGTTCGATTACAAAAAATCAATTAGAAGAAATTGCTAATATTAAATTACCAGATTTAAACACTACTAAACTTACTAGTGCTGTAAAAATCGTGGAAGGGACTGCTCGGAATATGGGTATTTCCATTGTAGATTAATGTCTATTTTATAAGTCTATTAATAGAAAAATTGTATGCGAAAATTATCACGTCGTCAAAAAGAAATACGTAAAAAAATTGATAAACCAATTTATTCAGACCTAGAAGAGGCGATTAAAATTCTTAAAGAAACATCTACAGCAAAATTTAATGAAACTGTAGAGTTACACGCAAATTTAAATATTGATCCAAAATATGCAGATCAACAATTACGAACAACTGTTACATTACCAAATGGTATTGGAAAAACTGTTCGAATTGCAGTTTTAACGAGCGAACCAAATTTTGATGAAGCTAAAACAAATGGAGCTGATATAGTTGGAAACGAAGACTTAATTGAAATGATTAGTCAAGGAAACCTTGATTTTGATTTGTTAGTGGCTACACCTGAATTAATGCCAAAATTAGCTAAATTAGGTCGAGTATTGGGTCCAAAAGGCTTAATGCCATCACCAAAATCAGGAACTGTTACAACATCTTTAGCAAGTACATTATCTGATTTTAAAAAAGGGAAATTCGAATATAAAGCTGATAAAACAGGTGTTGTTCATGTAAGTTTTGGTAAATCTGATTTTACTGAAACACAATTACTTGAAAATTTAGTAGCTTTACAAGGTTCGATTCAACAGAATCGACCATCAGGTGTAAAAGGAAAATATTTTAAAAAAATCTACATTTGTAGTAGTATGGGGCCATCTATTCAATTAGATATAGATGCATTCGCTGAGTAAAAATTTATTTAACAAACTTATTTAGGATTAATAGATATGTCAGAAAAAATTGATCAAATCGTAGAAGACTTAAAAACATTAACATTATTAGAAGCTTCAGAGTTAGTAACTAAAATTGAAGATACATTTGGTGTAGACGCTTCTGCAGCAGCAGGTGGTCCTGTAGTAATGGCAGCGGCGGCAGCTGCTGAAGAAGTTGAAGAAAAAACAGAATTTAATGTAATGTTAGATGAAGTTCCAGCAGATAAGAAAATTGCTATTTTAAAAGTTGTTCGTGGTATCACAGGTTTAGGCTTAAAAGAAGCTAAAGAACTTGTAGAATCAGCTCCAAAATTAGTTCAAGAAGGTTTAGCGAAAGACGCTGCCGAAGATGCTAAAACACAAATTGAAGCAGCAGGTGGTAAAGTTTCTTTAACATAATAAATAAATTTATCAGTTAAATTTGGATTATATTAATTGTTAATATTTAAATGTATTAACAATTAATCAATTTTTTTTATATAAAAATAAAATGTACTAATTAAAAAAAATTAGAAAGATTCGTATAAATTAGTCTGGAACAATTATTTTGTGAATTGGGTTACCTGGGACTCGAACCCAGAACAAATCGGTTAAAAGCCGAGTACTCTACCATTGAGTTAGCAACCCTTATTATATATTAACATGAACAAGCTAATTTGTTAAAGTTTTTTAATAAAAATTTGTTTGTAGTCTAATTTTAGCTTAAATTCTATTGACGGTCAAGTTTAAAAAGTAATTAGAATTAATATAGATTAATTTTAATTTTTAACATTTTTTCAAAAATTATAAATAATATTTTTACTTTACTTTTTTTAAAGTAAAATAATTACTAACTTTATAAGTTATCTTATTATTTAAAATTTAAAAAAATTATAAATTAAGGATTTTAAAAAATGTTTAATTGGCAAGTTCTAGGTCAGCTAATTGCAACTGGTTTAATTATGTTATCAGGTCCAGCTGTAATTGTATTATTAGCTTTAAAAAAAGGTAATCTTTAATAAAATAGAAATCTAACTCTCAAAATAAAAAGTTTTAAGGAATATTTATGATAACAGTTTTAACAGCTCTATTAGTTTTACTTTCATTAGCTTTAGTTGTTACGGTTCCAGTAGCGTTAGCAACTCCAGGAGATTGGGAACAATCTAAGGGTACATTTAATCGTGGCTTCCAAATTTGGGTAAGTCTTGTTTTAGTAATTGCAGCTGCCGATGGTATTGCAGCAACAGCTAAATAGAAATTATAGTTTAACTATAATTTCTAAATTTACTTGAAAAAAGTGTTGACAGAATTGAATAGTTTTTTGTATCATCTAGATAGTACAGAGTATACTAGTTGGTGTAACTCATTGCGGGCATAGCTCAGTGGTAGAGCGCAACCTTGCCAAGGTTGATGTCGCGCGTTCGAATCGCGTTGCCCGCTCTCTAGTTTTCATATACTAGTAAATTTTAAAAATAAAAATTGCCCCCATCGTCTAGAGGCCTAGGACAGCTCCCTTTCACGGAGCAGACAGGGATTCGAATTCCCTTGGGGGTATTATTACTAAACATTGGTATTAGTATTTTAAGTATTCTATAAAAAATTTTTTATTTAATTTTTCGACTCGATTTATTTAATCATTTTAAGTATTACGTTTTAATAAATTTTCAATACTAAAACGTAACATTAAATTTAATTGCTAACAGAAGGTAAGAAACAATTAGTCCCCAAGTTAATTGATTTAAAAATTTCTCAGCTGAATTCGGCGAACCTAATATATCGGTTTTCGTTCCTAAACTTGCCAATCCCCCATTATTTGGGGTACGAATAAAAATAATTGAAATTAAAACGATATTTAATAAAAACCAAACTAATTTGAGCATATTATATCCTTATAATTATAATTATAAAAAAATAAGTTAATATTCTATTATATATTAACTTATTTTTCATTTGTTTAATCTTCAATTTCAAAAATTTCTTTGAAGATTTTTGAAACTTTGTCACCTGAATCAATTGATTCTAAAGGATCTTTTCGTAATCGATGACGTAAACATAATGTAATAATTTGGCCAATATCGTCAACAGTTACACTTGTACGACCGTTATATGCAGCATAAGCTTTTGCTGCTCGATTTGTTACAATATCACCACGTAATCCATCTACGTCCAAGCGACTACAAACTTCTGAGATTTTTACACGTAATTCATAATCTAACTCAACTTCTGGTAATAATTTTTGCGCATCCACAATTCGAGTACGTAATTCCTGTTGCTGTTCTTCATAATTCGCTAACCAAACTTCTGGTGTTTGATCAAATGAAGTTCGTTCTTCTACAACTTTCACTCTTAAGATTGGATCTTTTACAGTTCTAATTTCTGCATGCATACCAAATCTATCTAGTAATTGCGGACGTAACTCACCTTCTTCCGGATTTCCTGAACCAACTAATACAAATCGAGCTGGGTGACGAATTGAAATACCTTCACGTTCTACAGTATTCCAACCTGATGCTGCAGAATCTAATAAAATATCAACTAAATGATCATCTAATAAATTTACCTCATCCACATATAATAAACCACGATTTGCTTTTGCTAATAAACCTGGCTCAAAAGCTTTAACACCTTCAGTTAAAGCCTTCTCGATATCAATAGTCCCACAAACACGATCTTCAGTAGCCCCTAATGGTAAATCCACCATCGGGATTTTCATTTCTTCTGTATCGATTGCTTCACCATTTTGAATAGCTAACTTTACTTCATTTCCCATTAAATCTAAATCTGATTTATGAGAATTAAATGGATCATCTTTTACTACTTCAATTGCAGGTAATAAATCAGCGATTGCACGGATAGTCGTAGATTTACCTGTACCACGATCACCCATAATCATAACACCACCAATTTTTGGATCAATTACGTTTAATTGTAAAGCCAATTTCATTTGCTCTTGGCCTACAATAGCTGTAAACGGAAAAACGGGTGTACTAAATTTTTTTAAATCCTGTGCTACCATAATTTATGTTCAATATAATGTATTTTTGACGATTTTAGTTGAAATCAAATGTTTATTGGTAAAGTGTTGCGCCTAAACGAACTGCGAATACACTTGCTAATAATGCAATTAATAATGCTGTATATACTTGAGTGTCAGTAATCATAATATATTCCGATATTTAACTTAAAAATTGTTTCAATTCTAGGGACATGTTAAAAATTTAACAGTTGAATGCTTATTTCTATCCTATATTATAGCATATTTTTTGAATTTCAGAATATTCTCCAAATGTTTGTAGATTAATTAAATAAATTTTAAATATTTTTAATAGTTTAGTAATCCCGAGTTTATTTCTTAAAACTTTTTTCTAAGATGCAAAATTCTCTAAATATTAACGTATAATACTAGGCATAAGCTGATAAGGTAAAAATAAAAATTGGATTAAATATATTCCAAGGTTTATTTATTAAATGATTTTATTTAAGGATTATAAAATATGACCATTGCTATTGGACAAAACCAAGAACGTGGCTTATTTGATCTTATTGATGATTGGTTAAAAAAAGATAGATTTGTCTTCGTTGGCTGGTCAGGTTTATTATTATTCCCAACTGCTTATTTAGCGGCAGGTGGATGGATGACAGGAACTACATTTGTAACTTCTTGGTACACTCACGGTTTAGCTAGTTCTTACCTTGAAGGTTGTAACTTCTTAACTGCAGCAGTTTCTACTCCTGCAAACAGTATGGGTCACTCATTATTATTATTATGGGGTCCTGAAGCACAAGGCGATTTCACTCGCTGGTGTCAAATTGGTGGTCTTTGGACATTTATCGCATTACACGGTTCATTCGGTTTAATCGGTTTCTGTTTACGTCAATTTGAAATTGCACGATTAGTAGGTATTCGTCCATATAACGCTATTGCGTTCTCTGGTCCGATTGCAGTATTCGTTTCTGTATTCTTATTATACCCATTAGGTCAAGCAAGTTGGTTCTTCGCACCTAGTTTTGGTGTAGCAGCAATCTTCCGATTCTTATTATTCTTACAAGGTTTCCACAACTGGACATTAAACCCATTCCACATGATGGGTGTAGCAGGTATTTTAGGTGGTGCATTATTATGTGCTATCCACGGTGCTACTGTAGAAAATACATTATTCGAAGATGGTGATGCAGCGAATACATTCCGTGCATTCACACCAACACAATCAGAAGAAACATACTCTATGGTTACTGCTAACCGTTTCTGGTCACAAATTTTTGGTGTAGCATTCTCTAACAAACGTTGGTTACACTTCTTCATGTTATTTGTACCTGTAACAGGTTTATGGACAAGTGCGATTGGTATCGTAGGTTTAGCTTTAAATTTACGTGCTTATGATTTCGTATCACAAGAATTACGTGCTGCGGAAGATCCAGAGTTTGAAACATTCTACACAAAAAATATTTTATTAAACGAAGGTATTCGTTCATGGATGGCTGCGCAAGATCAACCACATGAAAACTTCGTATTCCCTGAGGAGGTATTACCACGTGGAAACGCCCTTTAATAGTAGTATAGCAGGTCGCGACATTGAATCTACAGGCTTTGCTTGGTGGAGTGGAAACGCTCGTTTAATCAATGTATCAGGTAAATTATTAGGTGCTCACGTTGCTCATGCCGGTTTAATGGTATTCTGGGCCGGTGCAATGGTATTATTCGAAGTATCTCACTTCGTTCCAGAGAAACCTTTATATGAACAAGGTTTTATTTTAATTCAACATTTAGCAACATTAGGTTACGGTATCGGACCTGGTGGTGAAATTACTACAACAGTTCCATACTTTGCTGTTGGTGTACTTCACTTAATTTCTTCAGCTGTATTAGGTTTTGGTGGTATTTACCACTCATTATTAGGTCCTGATACATTAGAAGAATCATTCCCATTCTTTGGTTATGATTGGCGTGATAAAAATAAGATGACAACTATCTTAGGTATTCACTTATGTCTTTTAGGTGTAGGTGCATTCTTATTAGTTATCAAAGCAATGTACTTAGGTGGTGTATATGATACATGGGCACCAGGTGGTGGTGATGTACGTTACATTACAACACCTACATTAAATCCGATCGTAATTTTTGGTTACGTATTCCGTTCTCCATTTGGTGGTGACGGTTGGGTAGTTTCTGTAAACAACATGGAAGATATCATTGGTGGTCACATCTGGGTTGGTATCTTATGTATTACAGGTGGTATTTGGCATATCTTTACTAAACCATTTGCATGGGCACGTCGTGCTTTCGTTTGGTCTGGTGAAGCTTACTTATCATACAGTTTAGCTGCAATCTCTTTAATGGGTTTCACAGCTGCTTTATATGCGTGGTACAATAATACTGCATACCCAAGTGAACTTTACGGTCCTACTGGTCCTGAAGCTTCTCAATCACAAGCATTTACTTTCTTAGTACGAGATCAACGTTTAGGTGCAAATGTATCATCTGCTCAAGGTCCTACTGGTTTAGGTAAATACTTAATGCGTTCTCCAAGTGGTGAAATTATTTTTGGTGGTGAAACAATGCGTTTCTGGGATTTACGTGCTCCGTGGGTTGAACCATTACGTGGTCCTAATGGTTTAGATATTAATAAAATTAAAAATGATATCCAACCATGGCAAGAACGTCGTGCTGCTGAATACATGACACATGCTCCATTAGGTTCATTAAACTCAGTAGGTGGTGTAGCTACAGAAATTAACTCAGTTAACTATGTATCTCCACGTTCATGGTTATGTTGTTCACACTTCTTCTTAGGATTCTTCTTCTTAGTTGGTCACTGG
>Ga0213860_10001250_pt1 | contig 10311 bp, 6 predicted proteins | sample PICome_3_FD_160118 | JGI IMG/M metagenome (GOLD analysis project Ga0213860, IMG submission 160118) | Coastal seawater microbial communities near Pivers Island, North Carolina, United States - PICO550 | ecosystem: Environmental > Aquatic > Marine > Coastal | place: USA: North Carolina | collected...
TCGAACGGGGCTTTATCTCAAAATCCTGGTCACTAGTCAAATAAATTCTAGCTAAAAATTAAAGCAGGATGAATTAAATTTCATCCTGCTTTTTTTTTAAATCATTTCCTATTTTTTAAATTTGTTACATGAAAAAATTAAACCTACTTACAATCTTTTTATTTGCGGTTATTGCATTTGTGTCATGCGATAATTCAGAAAACCAAAAACAGTTTACTCTACTAACAAGTGATGATACTGGTGTTGATTTTACTAATCAATTATATGAAGACAACGAAATTAACTATTTCACTTATCCATACATTTACATGGGTGGTGGTGTCTCAGTTGGCGATATTAATAATGATGATCTTGATGATATTTTCTTTACAGGAAATATGACAAAAAATAGGCTATACCTTAATAAAGGTAATCTTAAATTCGAGGATATAACTGACTCTTCTGGCTCCGGTGGTGATGATAGATGGTATACTGGATCTACAATGATAGATATCAACAATGATGGATTATTAGACATCTATGTATCTGTTGCTGGATTAGACGGAATTAAGAACAATGAATTATACATTAACAATGGTGATAACACATTTACTGAATCTGCAAAAGATTATGGAATTGATGATATAGGAAATAGTGTTCAAGCAACCTTCTTTGACTATGATAAAGATGGGGACTTAGATTTATATGTTGCTAATTATCCTATTACACCTTTTGATGCTCCAAGAAGTTATTACTTCTATAAAATGCAAAATACTGATGATTATGAAACAGATAATCTCTACAGAAATGATGGCTCTTCATTTACAAGAGTAACTGAAGAAGCCGGCCTAAGAACATATGGTTTAACCTTAAGTGCTACTATTGGTGATTTAAATAACGATAGTTATCCTGATATATATATATCAAATGATTTTAGTTCTCCAGACTTTATGTATTTGAATAATGGAGATGGAACCTTCTCTGAATCTGTAAAAGAGACTACTAATCAAACATCATTTTACGGTATGGGAGTTGATATTGCAGACTTTAATAATGACTCATATCTTGACTATATCCAAGTAGACATGGATGCAAAAGATAATAGAAGGTCAAAGGCTAATATGGCTAGTATGAATCCTGGTCTTTTTTGGAGTTCAGTTAACTATGGTTTTCACTATCAGTATATGCATAATACTCTTCAGTTAAATAGAAGAATTGAAGGTGATAAGCCATTTTTTAGTAACATATCTAGACTTTCAGGTATTTCTTCCACAGATTGGAGTTGGGGGCCACTTCTTGCGGATCTTGATAATGATGGGTGGAAAGATTTATTTATATCTAACGGAATAAGAAGAGAGATAAATCATAAAGACTTCTTTAACGAGATTAAGTTAAGACCAATGTCAAATGATAGTCTTCTTTATTACACAGAACAAATGCCATCTGAGGCAATTGCTAACTTTACCTTTAAAAATAATACTGACTTGACGTTTACAGATGTAAGTGAATCCTGGGGATTAGATCAAAAGAATTTTTCTAATGGTTCTACATATGCAGACCTTGACAATGATGGTGATCTAGAGCTTATTGTTAATAATGTTGATCAGGAAGCACAGATATATAGAAATAATTCCAAAAATAATTTTATAAAGGTAAAACTTAAAGGAAGTGATCAGAATCTAATAGGTATTGACAGTAGGGTTTTTGTTAAAACTTCTGATAATAATCAAATGCAAGAATTAACACTTTCTCGTGGTTTTCAGTCTTCTGTTTCAACATATTTAAATTTTGGAGTAGGTAATGAAGAAATAATTGAGTCAGTTAAGGTTTTATGGCCTGATGGTAAAACTGAACAATTAAATAACGTTAAGGCTAATAGTACTATTGAATTTGATATTAAAAACTCAAAGGTTGAGGCTTCTTTAGATGAAGAAAAATTAAATCTATATTTTGAGAATGAAGAAATAGTAAATCATAAGCATAAAGAGAACATTTATGATGATTATGCCAAAGAAGTATTACTTCCTCACGAAAACTCAAAATTAGGACCAGGGATTGCAACTGGAGACATAAATGGAGATGGTCTAGAGGATTTTGTTATTGGTGGAGCTAAGGATCAATCAACAGCTTTTTATTTTCAAAATTCAAATGGATCATTCTCGCAAAGAAGTTTCTACTTCTCAAGTTCACATAGTAAATATGAAGATATGGACATGATTTTAAATGATTTTGATAGTGACGGAGATCTTGATTTATACATAGTTTCTGGTGGTAATGAATTTGAACCTAATTCTCCAATCCTTAAAGATAGAATCTATGTTAATGATGGAAAAGGATATTTTTCTTACTCTGAAAATTCTACTCCAGATAACTATTCAAGTGGAATGAGGGTTTCTAGTGAAGATTTTGATAAAGATGGTGATCTAGACCTTTTTGTTGGTGGAAGAGTTGTTCCAGGTAGTTATCCTTTACCTGCTGATAGCTTCCTACTTGTAAATCAATCCGATAAAGATGATATTAAATTTGTTAATGCAGATTATTCTGATTTCCCTTTCAGAGATATAGGTCTTGTGACATCATCTGTTTGGGTAGATTATAATGATGATGGTTGGAAGGACTTAGTTGTTGTAGGAGAGTGGACTCCTATTAAATTTTTTAAAAATCAAGATGGTAAATTTACTGAGGACAAATCAATGATCGACGAAGATTCCACTAGAGGTTGGTGGTACGATGTAATTGCTGAAGACTTTGATAATGATGGGGATATGGACCTTGTTGTTGGTAACCTTGGTAATAATTACAAATATCAAGCTACCGAAGATGAAACATTCGACATCTATTACAACGACTTTGATAAAAATAACAGCGGTGATATTGTTCTAAGTTATTTTAATGATGGTGTGCAGTTCCCTCTAAGAGGTAGACAATGTTCATCTGATCAAATACCTGCAATAAAGACAAAGTTTGAAGACTATGATGCATTTTCGATTGCTACACTTGAGGATGTATACGGAGATACAGATCTTGAAAATTCTTTACATTATTACACTAAAACATTTTCATCTATTTATTTAGAAAATACTGGTAATTCTTTTAAAATGAATAAGTTACCAGTTCTAAGCCAGCTTTCTGCAATAAATAAAATCTTAAAAAAAGATATTGATAAAGATGGCTACATGGATATTATTGTTTCAGGAAATATGTATAATTCTGAAGTTGAAACTCCAAGAAATGATGGTAGTGTTGGAGTATTTTTAAAGTTTGAACCTGAAACAGGGTTTCAGGCTATACCAACTAAGGAAAGTGGTTTATTTTTAAATGGAGATATTAAGGATATGGAATTTATAAATTTAAAAAATAATGACTATATTATCTCAGCTAAAAATAATGATCTAATTGAGTTTACAAGAATTAAATAATCTTCTATTTAAAGCATCCTGTATAATTGGGTGTGCAGTTTTTTTTCCTTCTTGTTCTCCTGGTAACGATAAAGTCAATATTACCTATGAAATAAAAGAATATAGGGATTCACGATTTGATGTAAATTTTACAATCAACAATACTTCTAGTATTGACCTAAACTCTCCTTGGTCTCTGCACTGGAATCAGCAAAGCTCAATTATTGATGAGCAATCAGTTCCTGAGAATGTAATTTATGACTATGTAGCTGGACAGTCGTATAATATTTTAACATTTGGTAAAGACTATATTCTAGCCAAAGACTCTTCTTTTTCAATTGATTTGAGTCAGAGAGGAATAGTAAGAAGACAATCTGATCTTCCTGTGGGAGGTTTTATTGTTAGCAATGATGACATTTTAGATGTAGAGTTTGATTATGTCTGGAAAAATGCAATAGGGGTAGAAAAACTTAATCCTCCTTCTTCGGTCGATAGATATAACGAATACATATCTAATAGTTTAATAGATAAATCAGATCTTGACTTAATTATACCAACTCCATCTAATTTGACAATAAATGATGGAGAAGTTGAAATGGCTTATAATTATTCAATATTAATAGACCAGAAACTTAATTTAAGTGAACAACTAATCAATTCAGTATTTGATGGAATAGTGAACATTGATTTTTATAATACCGGTGAAGTTACAAACAGAATTACTATTGATTTAGATGAGAGTATAAATACTGAATCATATCAATTGAGTATTTCTGATGAAGGAATCTTTATTAGCTCAGCTGATAGAGCTGGTGCGCTTTATGCTTTACAGTCATTAAAACAAATATTTCTAATCTCTAAATTAGAGGATACTCCAATGAAATTTATTGAAGTCAATGATTCGCCCAAATTTTCATATAGAGGTATGTTACTAGATATATCTAGAAATTTTTATGGCCCTGAGAAGATTAAGCAAATAATTGATTATCTATCATTTTTTAAAATTAATCATTTAGATTTTCGTCTTACTGATGATGAAGGTTGGAGGCTAGAGATTCCTGGACTTGAGGAACTAGTAGAGGTAGGATCAAAGAGGGCATATACAAAGGATGAGTTTGAAAATTTAATACCTATGTATGGCTCTGGTCCAGATACAAATTCACCAGGATCAGGATATCTTTCAAGATCTGACTATGTTGATATTCTTAAATATGCAAGTGAAAGAAATATCACTGTTATTCCTCAAATAAGTGTACCCTCGCATATGCGATCTGCAATAGTATCAATGAATGCTAGATATCAAAAATATATGGAAATGGGTAATCAAGTGGAAGCTGAAAAGTATTTATTGATTGATCCAGATGATAAAAGTGAATATTACTCAGCACAGGGTTTTAATGACAATATAATGAATGTATGTAGGGAGAGTTCTTTTACATTTTATGAAAAAGTAATTGATGAAATATTCTTAATGTATAAGGATGCAGGTATTGAGATGACTAAGTTTGGTGTTGCTGCAGATGAATTACCATATGGAGCATGGCAGAAATCACCAATGTGTGATAAGTTTATGAATGAAAACTCAATTTCAGGTGATTACAATGCACTTTATTAGCTTATGCAGAGAAGAATTTATAACAAGATATCTTCATATGGTGCAACAATGACTGGATGGGACGATATATTATTGAAGTTGACTGAGAAAAATCAATCTGAAACTCAAATTAAAGACTTTTTTAAGGATGATGATATTTTACTTTTTGTTTGGAAAAACGATTGGGGTCAAGGAAGACAGGATATGATATATAAGTATGCTAATCTTGGATACAAGACAATAATGAGTAACTCTAGTGCATTTTATTTTGATATGGTAGATGATAAAGACCTTGACAATATAGGTTTGTCATGGAGTGGTTATGCTAATTATAAAGATATGTGGACAGTAGACGTATTTGATGTGTTTAATGATCTATATGGTGTAGAAAAAAATAACATTACAAAAGACTACATTGATAATTCAGTTAAACTAGACCAAGATAAAAGGGATAACATAATAGGTGTTCAATCCCAAATTTGGAGTGAAACTATTAGAAATGAAGGAATACTGGATTATATGTTCATGCCAAATATTATAGTTTTTTCTCAGAAAGCATGGTCTCATGACAATTCATGGATGGACATTTCTAACAATGATGTCAAAATAGAAACAATTAATTACCAGTGGAATAAATTTGCTAATAATGTTGGACAAAGAGTTCTTCCAATGGTTGATAATATCTTTGGTGGATTATCTTATGATCTGCCAAAACCAGGTGGTAGAATTATGAATGATACTCTTTATGCAAATACAGTATTTCCAGGTCTAAGTATTAAGTATACTCTTGATGGATCTATTCCAATTGAATCAAGTGAAAATTTTATATCACCTATTAAAATCAATGAAGGTAACATTGTGAATCTTAGGTTATTTGATAATACAGGTAGGGGAGGTAATAGTATAATTGTTGAAAATAAAAATGAATAAAAGATTACTCTCAATTGATGTTCTTAGAGGAATGACTTTGATCTTCATGATTATTGTTAATACACCTGGTTCCTGGAATCATGTTTATGCTCCTCTTCTTCATGCTGATTGGAATGGCTTAACTCCTACTGATTATATTTTTCCAAATTTTTTATTTATTGTTGGAGTCTCAATTGTTCTATCTCTAAATAATAGAAAAAATGATTTTAATAAAAATCAAGCTATGAAAAAGATTATTTGGAGAGCATTAAAGATTTATCTTGTAGGAGTATTTTTATGGGTATTTCCTGATTTTGATTTTGATAATATTAGATGGACTGGTGTTTTACAAAGAATATCTTTTGTCTTCTTGTTCTGTGGCTTTATATACTTATTTATTGAAAAGAAATACTTTATATATTTATCCTTCATTACACTCGTCCTATATTGGGCTATTATGTTATACGTTCCAGTACCAGGTATAGGACAACCAGACTTAAGTGTTCCTGAGCTAAATTTAGCACATTACATTGACAATAAATACTTACCAGGAGTAATGTGGCAAGAAACATGGGATCCCGAGGGTATTCTTACCACTATACCATCAATTATTACTGGTGTTTTTGGATTAGTTGCAGGTTCTATTCTTGTAAGTAAAATAACTATCAAGGATAAAATTATCAAGCTATTTTCATTAGGTTTAATGTTAGTTTTTGTTGGAGACTTTTTTAGTTGGTCTTTTCCAGTTAATAAAAATCTTTGGAGTACGTCCTATACATTCTTAATGGCTGGTATGTCTTTTATGTTAACAGCCGCTTTTACTTATCTCATAGATGTAAATGGTTATAATAAATTTAAGATTTCACAAGTGTTTGGAACAAACTCAATTTTCACCTATGTTTTAGCAGGTGTTCTAACATCAATATTTTACAGTGATAGGGTTTTAGGTATTGAGTTAAATTCTCTATTTGTAGATACTTTAATTAATATTGGAATATTTCCTAAACTAGCTTCACTAATATATGCAATCATCTATGTTATGATTATATATGTGCCTGCATATTATTTATTTAAAAAGAAGATTTTTATTAAGCTTTAGTAATTACACTCATCAAGCTCTAAAAGCTCATCAAGATAAGACTCATCAGTTTTATAAAAATAAATTGTATTTCCACCTGTTGCTTTAGTCTTTTCAACAACAGTATCATTAAGTATGGTATATAACCAGTTAGCACCATTAAAGTCCTCAGATAAGTTTATTTTAGTTTGGTATTTAAAATCTGCATTTACAATAAAGTTATTCTCATAACTATAGCAATTATATCCAGATATATAAACCTCCAAATATGCACCTTTTTGATTGTCATTGAATGTCCATATTGATTGGTTATTATTAGTTGTCCAATAAGTACCGTCCAAGCACTCTAAAAAGGTTGAACATTCATTGGATTTCTCATTATTAGAGCATCCAATAAAAATAAATGAGAATAAAAGAACTGAGATATAGTTAATTTTTTTCATATTAATAGATATACGGAACTTGATCAAGTGCAAGCTTTATATTAGTCTCTGGCCTTTGACAAGTTTTGTTTTGACATACATAAATATAAGTTTCATCCTCAAAATATCTATCAATGAATAAAGGAATTTCACTTTCAATATTTGATTGAACCAATATAGTGTTAGGAATAAAAGTCTTTGAAATATTATCTGTTACATCTTTTGCATTTGGACCAATTACAGCAATTTCATAGAAAGACTCTATTCTATTTAGAATATTATTTGCCCAAACAGAATATGAGTTAATGTTACCGTCAATAATCTCTTTAATAGATGACACCATCTTGTCAGATAAATCTAGATAATAATCATCAAAAATCACATGTCCAATATTAAATAGCTGCTCAGCAATTATTGAGTTAGGGGAGGGTATTACTCCGTCATCAATAGATATTACTTTTGAAAACAGCTCCTCGTTATTACTGTAAAATAAAAGATCAGAATTATTGTCTTTATAAATTTCTAGAGCTTGATCTATCATTTTTTTTGAAAAGTCAAAATAAGATTCAAGACCTGTAGCTTGAAAAAGTTTCATAGAAGCTTTTGAAAAATATGCGTAGTCTTCAAGTACTCCTTCTTGATACTGATTCTCTTTATATGTATGTATTAGTTTGTTTTTTCTAAAAGAATTTTTTTCAAGTTCATTAAACATATTAATAGATAGATTCAGAAAATCATCATCTTTAAAAGCTTCATAAGCATCAATTAAACCAATTATAGCAAGAGAATTCCAGGATATAATTATTTTATCATCAATTCTTGGCTTAGTTCTTTTTGATTTAATCTCTAAAATATTTTTTATCCACTGAGCTTTAAAATTATCAAGCTCGTTTTTATTAATATTATTTAAGTTAATCCAATCATCTTCTAGTGAATATTCATTTGGAAGAAGTAAATATTTATCATCTTCCCATGGATTATTGAGTTCAATGTTGTAATAACTTGTAAATAATTTAAAATCTGTACTACCTGAAATCTTTTCTAGTTCATCTTTTTTAAATGAATAATACTTGCCCTCTTCGCCATCTGTATCTGCATCCATTGCTGCGAAGAATAGATTGTTTTTAGTTGACAATTTAGATTGAAGGAAAGAAATTGTTTTATAGACAACATCTTTGTATGATTCTTTTTTAAATATTTTGTATGCCTTTGAATAAAGGCTTATCATTTGAGCTTGATCATATAGCATTTTTTCGAAGTGAGGTATTTTCCACTGATCATCAACTGTATACCTATAAAACCCTCCTTCTGCAAAATCATTTAAACCACTGTAAGCAATAATATCAAGAGTATTTTCAACATGATCTAAAACACTCTTGTCTTTATATAGCCTTCCATAATTAAGGAGAAATAAATATTTAGATGGTGAAACAAATTTCTGTTGTGATTTATCTCCACCATTTACTAAGTCCCATTTCTCTCTCCAACTATTTAAATTATTATCAAGATATTGATTATCAAACAATGAAACCTCTTCCTGTTTTTTAATTGTATTAATATCTGTGACTCCTTCCTTTACATTATTAGCTATCTCTTTAAGACCATCATAATTATCTTTTTTTAATCTAATAATCCTTTTCAGAATATTATCCCATTGAGCAGTAGTATGGTAAGTTCCTGCATATATTGGACTTCCGTCAGGTAATGTGATAACATTAAGCGGCCATCCACCCGATCCTGTCATAAGCTGGGATGCAGTCATATAGACTTGATCTACATCTGGATTTTCTTCTCTATCTACTTTTACATTAATAAAATTATCATTCATCACTTTTGCAATTGAGTCATTAGCAAAAGTTTCTTCTTCCATTACATGACACCAGTGACAACTAGAATAACCAATACTTATAACAAGAAGTTTATCTAAGTCTTTAGAAATATCAAATAGGGAATTTGACCATCTTTGCCAATTTATAGGATTCTCAGAGTGTTGTTTTAAGTAAAGACTTGTTTCCTTACCAAGTTGATTTTTATTAATGCTCTCTGTTGTCACACCTGAATTACATGAATATATAAGACATAAAAATAAACTATATAATTTTAAGTTAAAGAAGCTGTAGGTTTTCAAATTCTTATTTTTTCCCATTTTAAAAATTAATTTATCAAAAAATCTAATATTTTTTTTTTGATTTCATAAATCTATGAAAATTTATTACTCTCTTCTATAGTTAACCTCTTTCTACTTGTAAATTTAAGGTAGAATTATACACAATAGTGTACAATTAACCTAGTTTATGTTCGCTACTTAAATGTAGTATCTGATTTGCAAACCTGCCTTTTTATGGTTTTTTAGGTTGGTTTTTTCTTTACAAGCAATATTTATCTCCAACTGCAACTGAATTATATGTTTCTTGGTCTACCTTACCTGTTCCATAAGGATCAGGAACACCACTACTTAAAGTGTTGTTTGAAGTTTGATAATCCATATCATTATCTAATAGAAAGTAGAATTCGCCATTAATAATCTCTTTTCCCTCAATGGTATAGCATCTTTCTTTTTTACTACAAGAGAAAAGAATCAGTGATAAAGTTGCTAAATAAAAAAAAATCAATTTATTCGTACTGTTTCCAAATAAAAGTTGATCCATCATTATTTACTGCAAGTACATCAAACTTTGCTCTTTCATCAGATACTTCCATTCCTGGTACGTTAACACCAGCAGGCATCCCTGGAACAGTAATACCTTTAATATCAGGCTTTTCAGCTAATAACTTAGTTATTGCATCATGAGGAACGTGACCTTCAATAAAATAACCTGAAATAAAACCAGTGTGGCATGATGATAAACTCATATCAATACCAGCATTAACTTTAGTGTTATACATGTCGTTTGTCTTAATGGCTTCTACATTAAAACCATTTTGTTCCCT
>Ga0213860_10001259_pt1 | contig 10274 bp, 15 predicted proteins | sample PICome_3_FD_160118 | JGI IMG/M metagenome (GOLD analysis project Ga0213860, IMG submission 160118) | Coastal seawater microbial communities near Pivers Island, North Carolina, United States - PICO550 | ecosystem: Environmental > Aquatic > Marine > Coastal | place: USA: North Carolina...
ATCACACAGTTCTTCTAAGTCATCAAGTTCTTTAAGAAGTCCTACATTAATTGCAGAAAGAATACATAAAGCGATCTCGCCTTCTTCGTCATCAATGTGTTGTAATGGCTTAGTTGGTAATGTAATCTCTTGACATAGGTTACTCATATAAACTGTGTCTTTGAACGAACTATGTGTGTTAGCATGGTCAACGTTCATAATGTACATACGTCCTGTTTCTGCACGTTCTTTCAATAATGCAGAAAATAATTCCATTGCTTTTACAGAACGCTTTCTAATTTTAGAATCTTTTTCATACTTTGTATAAAGTTTTTCAAACTTATCTTGATCACTAAAAAATGCTTCATACAAATCTGGTACATCATGTGGCGAGAAAAGAGTAATATTGCCGTCGGACAATAATCTTTCATACATTAATTTATTAAGTTGAATTGAATAATCTAATTTACGTACACGATTGTCTTCAGTACCTTTGTTATTTTTTAGAACAAGAACGTCTTCAATTTCAAAATGCCAAAGTGGGAAATGCACTGTAGCACTACCTCCACGTACACCATTCTGTGTACAGCATCTCACTGTGCTTTCAAACTTTTTAAGGAACGGAATGATTCCTGTGTGTGCTACTTCTCCGCCTCTGATCTTTGAGTTAATCGCTCTGATTCTACCAGAGTTAATTCCGATACCTGCTCTTTGGGCCGTGTAACGTCCAATAGCCATGTCACTACTAAAAATGGAATTGAGAGTATCATCGCTATCAACAAGAACACAAGAAGCAAACTGACGAATAGGAGTACGAACACCTGCCATAACAGGGGTGGGGATGTTAAGTTTAAAAAGTGAGGTCGCATCGTAGTATCTCCTTACATAGTACATTCTATCTTCTTTGGGATAGTTTGCAAACAATGTTGCCGCGATCATCATATACATATGTTGAGGAGTTTCAAACAGTTGACCTGTGCTTCTGTCTTGGCAAAGGTACTTGTCAACAATTTGTCTTAGTCCTGCATAGGTAAAGTTTTCATCACGGTTGCGTTTAATATATTTGTCTAAACTGTCAAGTTCTTCTTCGGAATAGTTGTCAAGGATTTCAGGATCATATACACCTCGTTCGATATTAATCTTAATCATATCAATCAAAGACTTACCTTTGAATTCTCCATACACATCTTTGTATGTTGCATATAATAACAAACGTGCCGCTACATACTGATAGTTTGGATTTTCGAGTGTAATCAAATCGTTTGCTGACTTGATCATAATTTCTTGAATTTCTCTCGATGTCATACCATCATAGAATTGAATATGAGAACTCATTTCAACCTGTGATGCACTTACTGCTGTAAGTCCTTCACAAGCAAATTCTACTACTTTATGGATTTTATTAACATCTAATGGCTCGCTTGTGCCATCTCTTTTTACAATATTGATTCCTGTTCCGTTCGACATTCTGACTTCCTTTGTTTAACAAAAAATATTTAGTGGATAGCAGGCATACTGTAAATCTTTTGTGAGATCCAGTTACTTGGTACTGCACTCCTGTTCATATAACGACCTTCCTGCGGTTGTATTACTACATCATCAACCGCCAAAAGTAAAAAGGTTTCCTTTGTTTCGTTATTCGTACTAATATGTATCTCGAATTGGCTACGAGAAAACCTTTCAGTTAATTGTAAAGTATAACACAATCCGCAAATAATGCAAGTGTCTGTATAGCCATTTTCTTTAATTAACTGCCAAGGATCTAACCAAGTTTTTTGATTCCACATATCTATGTTTTTATTATGTATTTGAGGAGCGTTGCTATAAACTGCTAAGGCTTCTGCATAAGGATCGTCGGAATTGTTTATGCGTTCTCGCACTTGACGCCACGATCTTAATCTATCTTCAAATACTTCTGAAAACATTAATCTTTAATTTACAATTTTTACTTTATATGAGAATGTTGCGTCTTCACTGGTTACTGTATTTTTCATTCTGATTCCAACAGTATCAAAAACAGCATCAGTATTTAGATCAAATAGTTGTGCTTTCAACTGCATTGTGTCTGAAAAACTAAGTTCGCCGTTGTAATCATATGAGTCAGTGTAAGTAACTGTACCTGTAGTTTTATTAACCAACACTTCAAGTATTCCTTGACGCATTGCATCTACTTGATTACTTTTAAATACATATTCAATTTTGTAGGTTCTTGTTTGATCACCAGGAAGATTAAAAATAGTTTCAAAGGCACTTTGTTGGCCTGTGTTAAGTACATTAGTGTAAACGTATTCAGTGTGTAATGGACCTTCTATTTCTGAAACATATTCTGTTGAACTATTAAATGTTACATCTGTGGATAAATCTTTAGTTCTACTAAACCAATCATCAATACTTGCGTTTTCAGTTGGAATTGATTTAATAATACTATATGCCGCCGCGGCACTTGTACCACCGTTATTACCTACACCAACAAATTTATTGTGTGAACTTTCGTTGTAATGTCCTGTTTCAAAAATAATAGCATTTTTATCAATGTTACTAAAAATGTTATATGAAAAAATATTTCGTTCAGGACCAGTTGCTTGACCTTGATCACCAATGTTTGTGTTTTCACCAAAGTGTACTGCATAACCTAATGTATCAAATACACTCTTTGACCAACTGTTTTCATAAATGTCATAGTCTGACTTGATTCCATAACTCCAACCCTGTACTTTAATGTTTTCAAACTTATTATTAAAACACCCTGTTACTGTACTTAGGTTAGACATCTGAATTGCAATGTTTCCTGAGTTAACTGTGTTGCCTGAAGTCCAAGTTGCCAACAGTTCTAAGTTGCTAAAGATACTGTCCTTACAAGTTACAAGATCCAACCCAACAAATCCATTTGAATAATGTGATAGTGTTAGTCCATCTAATGTAATATTTCTTGCTTGGTTAAGTGATGTGGATGATGAATCATCTGCATATGATCCCGGAGAACTTGTACCGTTAACAGTTTTAAAAATTGGTTTATCAACAGTTTGATTGATAATAGTTTTGCCTGCGCCTGCTCCTAATATTGTAGCAAAAGGAGGCAAGTAAATTGTATCATTAATATTGTAAGTACCTGCTTCAAGATGCAATTTAACTCTACTTCCGCTTGTACCTTTTGTAGAAGTGTTAATATAAAGTTGATCAATTGCTCTTTGTAGTATTAAAGTGTGATCTGATCCGTCACCTGTTCCACCAAATGAACGAATAGAAACAATATCATCTAATCTATCTTGCAGTGTACGTTTAATTGGACCACTTACTGTGGCACCTGTTTGAATAGTTGTCCCTGACTTATATGTATATTGGTCAGCAAGTGTAAACAAGTTATCGTTTTCTGTAAGGATTTTAGTATTACCAACTGCTGGTGCACCTTCTGAAACTGCTCCATTACCAATGAATAATTCCTGTGCATCAACTGCCCAACCAAGTTCACCGCCTGCGAGTTGCGGTATACCTGACCCTGTGTTTTTACGTCCTCTACGAACTTGGATACGTGATATTTGTACGACTGCCACTGTTTGCTCCTTATTACAAGTATTTATGCGAATTTGTCGTAATACATATATACTCTATCCCACCATTTCGATTCCCAATGCTTGAATTGGTCGGGAGTAAGGTCAAACTGTTGATATTCACAGTTTCTACTACACATAAACACATGGCCTTCACGTATAGTTGTACCATATAATTCGTTGTGTGCAAGGGCATAGGCTACAAGTTGGAGATAGTAATCTTCAACCCATTCTTCTTTTTTAGGTTTATTAGTTTGTTTAAAATCCATAATACAGGGTTGACCTTTATAAACACCTACAAGGTCTGTTGTTCCTGCATAAATCTTAGGATGAAATAGATTAACTTCACTACCCCAGATTTCATCTACATCTGCCATAGCATTTGATTTAATTTCTTCAGCCATTTTGTGTGCCTGTTGAGCAAACGGATTACTTCCAGGAGTAGGCCATTCGCCCGTATCAATATAGTCTTCAAGATACTTGTGCATACGGGTTCCAACACCTGCGGCTTCGGTTACAATCTCTTGTGCTTTCTGCTCGCCCACACGTTTTTTCCAAGCAATAAGATGTGTTTTGTCTTTTGTTTTATCAAGGATTGTTGTTACACTTGCAACAGCATTGCCGTCGGGACAAGCGTAAAGCCTTTTACCGTCTACTTGTTGTCGTTTGATTTCTTCGTAAAGATAGCGTTTAGTGATTAATGACAAAATTATTTCCTCTTATATTCTATGTCGTAAACTACAGTACGTCTAATAGTATCTGTAGGATAAACTCCGTGCCATACTCTGCCATCAAGGCAGACTACTCCACCTTCTACACTTGCAAAGTGATCAGGATGTTGAAAGCCATTCGGCTCTGGCATAATAGTCCAAAGCATTCCGTTGAACTTATTTTTTGTGTTATGTAAAATTGGTACAGTATCTAAGTGAACTACAGCACTAAAGGTATTTTTATTCATATCCCCTTGGTGTACGTGTAGTCCTTGGTACCCACCTTTTTGATAATAGATTATCCAAGACTCAATGCATTTAAAATCGTAAATGTTTTTAAATTCAAATTGTTGTTCGAGCCAATTAAAAAATCTATCTTGAATGCGTTGGTATTCTTCATTGTCTTTTGGAATGTAGATTTGTTCTCCAGAAACCGTAGTAGTTCCTTCGCTCTCATCGTCAGCGATTATTTTATCAAAAAGTACTTCAAACTCTTTATATTGAGGATAATGAGAGTGTAATACCCATTGGTTGGCAACTTCTTTATAGTTTTGAATCATATCGACCTTCATTCATAACGTATACTATACACTACTTACTTAAGAAAGTCAAGAGGTTAATTATTACTGAGACATAGCATTAGCCGTTGCCGACTGTGCCATTTGATCAACTGTGTTGTCTTGTGCAGGTTGTTGTGGTTCTTCGCCACCTTTGAGTGTTACGCCTTCTGGATCGAAACTTGATACAAGTGATTTGATTTGTGGATCTTGGTCGTAAGCGGCTTTAAAAGTCTCTTGGTTATATTCTTCAGCACCCATGTTGTCCATGTACTGATTCAACTCGTCCCAAGAGACTGTTGCCTTTTTGTTTTTTACAAGTAAGTTTAGGATTTTCAGCAGATTGGGTGATGCTGATTCAATTACTTTTTTTTTGAATTACCCAGGATAGACCCAAGCCTTCTGCTTCTTTCAATTGACTCACGTTTTTCTCTACCGGCTTCTTCTTCGCCCCCAGCCGCTGGAGCCGCCGCCGCAAATTCATCTTCGCCTTCTGCTGGTGCTTCTTCTGCTCCTGCTTCTGCGTCAACTGTTGGTTCCATTTCTGGTTCTTCTGCTGGTACTTCGTCGCCCATAGTTTCCGGAGCGCCTTCGCCTGTTAAGATGGCTACGCCACCTGTTAGTGCGTCACGTGTTTGTTCAAGTGTTGTGAAAAGTGTTTCAAGTGCTGGCTTAACTGTGCCAATAAATTGTTCTGATTGTTCTGATCCCATTTCGTCGCGGATCTTGTCGCCTATTTCAAGCATTGATTCTGTTTGCATTTCTGCTGTGTCTTCCATCCAGCCTGTGATTCTGTCAACCATGTCCTTTGCGGCCATTACAAGTGTTGCCGCTTCTTCTGCGCCTTCTGTGATTGCTTCATCTGAATCTACATCTGCCTCTACAATAGATGCTCTTTCTTCAATTGCCTGATTAATAACTTTAAGGAACATATTATTTTTTTGATACTCGTCGCTGTTCACAGCGTCGAATGATTCGTTAGTTTCAATATCTGCAATTTTAGTTCTTAACTTATTACGAGCGTCTTGTAATTGCTCTGTGGAAAATGCATCAATATTGATAGTTTCTCCGAAACGCTGTTCGAGGCTCTCATTTAAACGCTTCGCTGTAATTGGTTTTGTAAATTGACTAACTTTCATTATACTGTTCCTTTAACTATATTTATTTATCAAATATGTAGTTTTCAATCTGCTCTCTTATGACCCAACAATCCTCAATAGCAATCTCAAAACGCATCAAGGCCGCTTCTTTTTTTAGTTCGTCCTTGGTGTTTTCTACAGTATGCTTGTAAAATACAGCATCGTTGTAGTGTTTGCTTAGTTTGTTGTCTAAATATTTAATGTTATTTATTGATTGTTTTTGTTTTGTAGCCACACAATGGGCAATAGCAACTGCTGTTAATTTAGTCTGCCAATAGCCAATATGCTGTTTTTCTGCTAAATCAAATACATGATACCCGTGCTTGTTCTTTCTAACAACAGCATTTTTTATACGGATACTGTTTCCTTTAACCACAGGAAGTGGAGTCTGATCTAACTCAGTATCAACAATATCTTCAAGTATTTTGATTAATTCAGGGTTTGTATTCTTCATTAGCCATTACCAAAACAGTTCCATTCTTCACTACTTTACTTACAAGTGCCTTGCGTATAAGGGTTTCAATTACGAATTGTTCCCTTGGAGTATAGGAATACAAAGGACTTATTCTGTCCTTCATGTTCTCAAGTACACTTGCTTCTTCATTGCTTAATGCAATAGTGAATTTGGATATTAGTTCATTAATCTTCATTATAATCCTGCTAACTGTTTAATAATTGGATCTAAATCTTTTTTGTTATGAACTGTTTTGATTGGCTCGCCTGGTTTAGGCTTTGGATTCTTTAGTGTTACTTCTGCACCTTTTACATCATCAATTTCGAACTCTTGTTCTTTACCTTGTTGATCGGGCATTGGAAGTGTTGCACCTTTCTTTAGGACTTGCTGTGCCATTTTGCCCACAGCCTTGTCTGCTACTTTGGTCATGGCTTTGTTTGCTACGTTGCTCGCGGCACCCTTGACACCTTTCATTGCACCTTTGGCCATATTAGCCGCACCCTTGGCGGCCGCTTGTCCCATCTTGGCGCCTACTCTACCAGCGGCTTTTACTCCGGCACCGACAGCCTTTGCACCCATCTTGGCCGCACCTGCTCCGATTTTGCCTGCCACTGCTCCAAGTGCAGGAAGTATTTCATCTAACTGTTCTTCTGTTAGATGAGGATAACGCTCTTTGAGTTTTGCTCTTACATTTTGTTCGTTTAGTTGAAACTCATTGTATCTCATTTGCGTTTCCTCGACTTTCTTCTACTTGTTTTTGGTCTAATGTTTTTCAAGTTACGTCTACCCGACTTGTTAATTCTTGTTAGACGTTGCGAAGCACCACTTGCTCTCTTAGTTCTTGCACTTTTAACTTTGATAGCACTGCCTCTTCTTGCTTTTGCCTTTTTAATGTTTATACTACTTTTAACTCTTTTGGGTTTATTACAGGTATCAGGCTGTGCTACAATTCTACCTTTGCGAGATCCTGAAGTGCAACGATACTTACGGACAAGTTTGTTTCCTTTCCTGCCCATGATCTGAATAGCACCTTCTGTGAGAATCTCTGCTACAATCATCTTCCTGTTTTAATCCTTGTTCTTTTTCCACCTGAGGCTTTGTTTAGTTTCTGCACTCTAATACTTGCAGGATTTACTCTTTTAGTCCTGCGAGCCTTACGTGCCATTCTTGCTCCAAGTTTTGCTCTTGTTTTCTTCATGCGTATCTTTGCCTTGACATTAGGAGCCGCAAAGCACTGTCCGATTTGTGAAACAATACGGCCTTTGCGTTGTCCTGTGGTACAACGATACTTTCTAACTACTTTTTTACCACTTCTTGCCCAAATTTGTTTTTCGAGTAGAGGTGTGACAATTTCATCTATTTGCATAACATTTGTATTTATGCGTAGATTTTTTAATTGAAGTTGATAAGGATGATTACGATTGTGGAGAGTAGGCCTGCTACGATTGTGCCAGCCGCGCCAATAAGCACTTTGATCATGGACTTGTTGCCATGTTGAATGTCGCTGTGTATATGTTCGACTTTTTCTTCGATCTTAGTAAGACGTCCTTCAAGGACTTCATACCTTTGAGCACATAAGTCGACGTGTGCTTCTAAATTTTCTTTTTCTAAACTTGTGGCTTTTGCCATCTTATCTCTCCATTGCTTGATGCTTATGCATCGTTATCGTGCAAGGGGCCTAATAATGTACCTAAGTTGTGATGTAAAGTTGCCTATGTTCTTATGATAATATTTATTCTATTCAGTGTCTTCATTATCTGGTAAGATAAAAACTATGTTACGAGTCTTATCATCCGTTGTCATAAACACATTGTTATTTATCTGGATAGACTCTTGTAGTCCACCTATCATAGGTATTAGATCAAAGTCGTTTATAAGCGTTTGTTGATCAATGCCAGCAACCACAGTTTCAATTGTAAATTCAAATGTCCATACTTTTTGTACACCTTTGTAGTTACTACCAAACCCAAGACCTTCAATGTCTTGTTCTGTTACCTGTGGTGCTACATCATAGTAAGGATTAAAACGCATACTCAAGCAGTTAAAGAAACTCATAAAGTTTGCCTGTTGATTCACTTCTAACTTGTCAACGCAATTATGTTTGTGCTTTTTGGTTTCGGTAATGTCCAATAATGTCTTAACAATGATCTTCATAGTATTACTTATCGGTCATAAAAAAAGGGCCCAGTAAAAACTGAGCCCTTTAGTGTTAATACTAAAAAGTATTAGTTTTCGAAAGTTTCAATTAATGCAACAGTGTCGTTTCCGCCAGTTACATTTTCAACTAAACGCTCAATTGCCGCCGCTGACCATGCATGACCATCAACAGTAACGTACAAAATTGAACCGTCTGATTTAACTTCGTACATTAATGGAGCAAGTTCTGTAATTACTTGCTCTGCAGTACCTACAGTTTTAATTTCTTCACCGTCTACTGTTGCTCGAGTTGATGCTGTTAAAGCCACTGCTGGAGTAATTTTATACATCGCGATTTGTGCGTTACTTCTAAAATCTCCAAGTGCAACTAAGTTACTTCTTCCGTTATTTCTACCAGCCATTTTATTTCTCCTATATGTTTTTCTCTGAGAATGTATTCTCTCTTAAATGGCAACTAAGTGTTACTCTACACTCGTTGTTATAAGTATTTAGTCTTTTTTGGAAATATTACTTCTTATGCTGTGTTTTTGCACGTTTTTCAAGTGCTCTGAGCATAGAAATAAAGGCAGGACCGCCTTTTACTATATTGTCTATAGTTTCAATAGCAGGCATATAACCCTGTACAATGTTCTTAGGAATGCTTTGGTTTGCTTTAGCCATTTCAATAAACTTCTTAGCAAATATAAGATTCTTTGTTCCTACAAGATATCTATACAGAGCAAGGTCTCTACCTTGTACAATAATATCTGGTGTGCTAACAGTTGGTTCTGGATCACTTACCTTGGCAGTTTCAAGATCTCGTATAGCCGCAAGTTTTTCTACATATTCAATTATATCACTTGAGCGAAGTTTTGCACGGCAAGCAAAAAGCAAACGTGTTACAGTTTTTTTCTTGTCTGCTGTTGCTAATCTTTCAAGATTGAAAATATTTCTACGCACATCTTTGTAGTCTGCGTTTACAATATGTAATGCTGATTCAATGCTAACAAACACCTGCTGATCGTTCATTGTTGTAGAACGTCCACTTGCTAATCCCATCAAGTATCTGTTAAAAGCCATTACAGGAAGTGTTGTACTCCTGCGAACTGCAAGAGCACTCTTTGGATCTTTTAGTTTTTTAAGAGCATCTTCGTCACCTGTAACAAAGTAAGCAAAGTTGTAGAGGTCAGTTGCATACATTCTAAAATGTTTATAACTGTCCCTGTCTGTGGTCTTTTTGGCATACCCATGTGCAAGAGGAGCAAACTGTGGATATCTTCTAAGCAGTTCTAAACTCAGCAAAGTAAGATACAATCGCTCACAACAATCTGAATAGGTAAGAACCTTTTGATTGTTGCTGTCGCGAGTCATTCTCGCTTCATGTAGTTCTGCCAAAAATTCCATTAGTAGTTACTCTTCTCCGGTGCTGATCCTGGATTGTATTTTTCCAAGAATGCTTTGATCATTGCATTCTGATCACCTGCATTTAATAACATAGCAAGTGTATCTGACTGCTGTACATCTTTAGTAAACTGACGTTTAACATCAGGCTTAACTTTGTCTGTTGTTAATAGCATCTTAATCACACTTGCCTGCTGTGGAGACACCTTGTGTTTTTTGCCATCATCTGTTGTAAGTTCTGTTACAGGATTAGGATTGCCTCTTGAGTCAAGTACTTTACCTACCTGTACAATCATTGGTGTTTGTTTAAAATCTGGATCAAGACCAGCGCCATCATCGTCTGCACTGTC
>Ga0213860_10001261_pt1 | contig 10255 bp, 2 predicted proteins | sample PICome_3_FD_160118 | JGI IMG/M metagenome (GOLD analysis project Ga0213860, IMG submission 160118) | Coastal seawater microbial communities near Pivers Island, North Carolina, United States - PICO550 | ecosystem: Environmental > Aquatic > Marine > Coastal | place: USA: North Carolina | collected...
AAAAGTTTCGCATTTTTAATGCACAGCAATTCCTAGAGTCTCTTACAGAGGGACCCTCAGACGCAAGCACAGAAAGAACGAGGATGTATTTCTTCGTTGGACGTTCTGATGCTTGGTATGGTATTCTTGAATACTATTCTGGAAACTCTACTGCACTAGTAGTAGGCAATGAGATTTACGACGCAGGCGCAAGTGGCGCTACTGCATATGGATCCACCACTTTCAAAGCTACAATTGAGAAAGTGTTCCCAAGCTACGTACTAGTCTCTGCTCCTAACCCTGTATCTGCTAACCCAACACCAGGCAACGTTCTAAAGGGTTATGCATCTGGATCTGATACTGGTGCTGAAGCACTATGTGGAGTATATCGTAAAGCCGACGAGAACAATGCTCCTGCTCCTCTAGACAACCAAGAAGAGAAGTTCAGAATCTATAAAGAGATTATTGCTGCTAAGAGAGTTGAATCTTCCAACGTCATTTCCGTTATTCCTCGCTTGAACTGGAATACAGCATTGAACCCAACGTTCGATATGTACAAACCAGACTATAGTGCTGCACCTTCTACAGGTGGTACTGCTAAGCAAACAACCAATAACAAGAACAGTCTTGGTGAAGCTAAGTTCTATGTAATGAACAGTGACTACGAAGTCTTTAAGTGCATCTATAACAAAGAAGACCTCGCTCCTGGTACTAACAACGCACAGAACATGCCTACAACGGCAAACAACTATGCTAACGGTGTCTACACTGGTCCTGCTGATGGATATCGTTGGAAGTATCTCTATACAATGACTACCGCACAGGTAATGGACTTCCTGTCTAGCGACTTTATGCCTGTTGGTGCATATGCTGGTCCTGCAGTAGTTGATGGTGCAATCGATACTCTGTTTGTTAAAGATGCTGGATCTGCACTTCCTGCTAACAAAACTGGTGCTTCCGCACTCTATGCACCTATCCTAGGTGATGGAACTGGTGGTATTGCAAAGATTGAGACTGATGGTACTGGTACTATCACCTCTGCAACTGTAGAGGCTGCAGGAACTGGATACACTTATGGTAGTGTAGCACTTGAGACTGGTACTGGTACTGGTGCAGGTGGCGATGCTTACGGTCTATTTGCAGAAGCAGCACTTTCTACTAGCGAGACCATTGCTGGATCCGCTAAAGCAGAAGTAGAAGTTATCATTCCTCCTCAGGGTGGTCATGGTTCTAACCTAGCACAAGAACTTAATGCTAAGCGCATTATGGTCAACGTTCGCCTAACTTACAATGAAGGACAAGGCGACTTCCCTGTAAGCAATGACTTCCGTAGAATTGGTCTTATCAAAGATCCTCTTCAGTGGGGTTCTACATCTTTCGCAACCGCCAATACTCTAACTGGCACATATGCAGTAAGAGTTACTGGTACTGGACTGACCGATAGCAGCTTTGGAAACGATAACGAGATCAGTCAGACTGTAACTGGTGGTACTGCTAAAGGAACCGTAGTGTCTTGGGAAAGAGAAAGCGCTACTGCTGGTGTTCTTCGCTACTTCCAAGCACCTGAAGCACATGCTGATAACGGTATTGTAAGAGCATTCGCTGGTGGTGCTAATCCAATTACGGATGCAACAACTGCAGTTTCTGTAACAGTTGATGGTGCATATAGTCAGACACTGAACGGAGTTACATTTGCATCTGGTCTCGCAACACCCGAGATCAAACCAAACTCTGGAGAACTCGTATACATAGAGAACAGAAGACTTATTACTAGAGCGTCCGATCAAATTGAGGATATTAAACTAGTAATCGAATTCTAATTCCATGTTAGGTTTGGTTTACGATGCCCCAAAAGACGAATTTAAACGTATCTCCTTACTACGATGATTACGATGCGGGAAAGAACTTTTATAGAGTTCTTTTCCGTCCTGGATATTCGATCCAAGCTAGAGAATTAACACAACTACAATCGATTCTGCAGAATCAAATTGAGTCTCTTGGTAGACGCCAATTTAAGCAGGGCGATCTTGTAATTCCTGGCGAAGTTGGATTAAATACCAGACTTCACTTTGTTAAGTTATCATCTGTTACAGAAGTTGCTGTAGCAGAAGGGAATACTATCGTCTATAAAAAATATGATATTTCACAACTCGTAGGTCAGACTCTTAAGGGCATTACGTCTGGCGTTACGGGTGTTGTTGTATCTACACGTTTTTCAACCCTAACATCCGCAGATACTGTTTACGTAAATTATACTAGCAGTGGTAATTCTAGTAACGAATCTACTTTCCGTCAAGGTGAAACACTAGAGGTTGTAGATGGCGTCAATACGCCTCTCCTAGTGGTCGGAACAGACGGAAGCGTACTTCCTACCTCCGTAACCGTTAAGGACCCTGATACGGGCGTAGAAACGTCACAGACGAGTCCTGCAATGGGATTTGCATCTGCTATCAAGGTAGAAGAAGGTATTTACTTTGTAAACGGACATTTTGTCCGTAATGAAGCAGAACTTTTAATTCTAGATCCATACACTAACAAACCATCAGCAAAGGTTGGTTTTAAGATTACAGAAGATCTAGTTACACCCGAAGAAGATTCTACCCTATATGATCAAGCAAGAGGGTTTGCTAACTTTAGTGCTCCTGGAGCACACAGACTTTCTATTGGTCTGAATTTAGTAAAGTATGATTTAGATGCTACAACAGATAGCAACTTTATTCAACTAATTTCTGTTAAGAATGGATCTGTCCAAAGAAAGATTCAACCAGCAGATTATAATATTATTGAAGAGACTCTAGCAAGAAGAACTTACGATGAGTCTGGTGATTATGTTGTAGAACCATTTGATACTGAAGTAAGAGAGTATTTACAGTCAGGTTCCAACAAAGGCATTTACAAAAAGAATGAAGAGACTGGTTTAGTTAATGGTCTAACAGAAACAGAAGCATCACAAAAAATGATCCTTTCTGTTGGATCTGGTAAGGCATATATTAAGGGTTATGAAATCCTCAATAAGGAAAGCAAGTATTTAAGTGTTAATAAGTCTCGCGAATCTCTAGAAAGAGATAATATCACACTGAAGCATGGTGACCTTTCTAGTTTTTATCTGACGAACACATACAATACTATTCCACTCAACTCATTTGATGCAGATCTAACTGCATTCCCAACACTATATCTTAGCCAAACGTTTGGTGATGGATCTATTGGGTCGAATGATACTGAATCTGATACTGCACACAAGCAAACTCGTTCTAGAAGAACATCTGAGTTTACTTCAGATCAAGCAATCAAAACTATCCTTGTAAGTGTTACCGCAGGTACTTCTGGTCAAACTTACGCTGATATTAATGATACTACTATTGAGACTACATTCAACTCTTTTTGGGTAAGAATTGCATCTCAGAGTAATGATGTTCAGGAAGTAACAACCCTAGCATACTCCAAGTTTGATGGTAACACTTTCTTAGGACAAGGTAATTACCTAGAACTAACTGTTATCGGTAGAAGAGATGTTGTAGATACTCTACTAAAAGAATATAGTGAGTTCAATACTAATAAGAGAACACAACTATACTTCTCTGAATCTACTGCAGAATCTTCTGATGCTGCAGGAATCTTTGGAGATATTATTAGTTATCAAGAATCTATCGTTCCTACCATTGGTCTAGCAAAACCAAAGAATATTACTCTAGCATCTAGAGCAATTGGTTTTGACCCTAACTCAGACAGAATTCTATCCAAAGGTAGAGTAGGATCTACCCCAGCATACAATGCGACATTTAAAATGTCGTATTTTAATCCAACATTCCTAACAAGAATTACCGTTGATAGTGATATTCCCGAAGGACAGTTTCAAACTGGTAAGTATATCACAGGATCTAGAAGTGGTGCTTATGCTGTTATCGAAGGATCTCCTGATGGATATCTAACTTCTGGTAATAAGATTTACTGTAAGTCTCTTTCTGGTACATTCCAAGCAGGAGAAACTATTGTCGATGAAGCAGGTAACTCTCTGAGAATTGCAAAAGAGAATACTGTATCGCACTTTGTTGTTGATAACAGAGGACTTAACTATGGTGGATTAACTGCTGCAGTTCTAGATGGAGTTAAGTATGATCCAGCGATCATTAAACCACATCTAGATCCTAGTAATGGTATTTACAAACTTTCGATTGAACAAAGAGATGCTGTTTCAGTTGAGTATGCTCAACCACCTAGTGTAGCACTAACAACCACATCAACAACATTTAGTTCTAGCAATACTGCTGTTGTAAGAGCAGTTCTATTCCAAGATGTTGTACTGACTTACACACCACAGAATGTTAAGTCTATGAGTGCTAGATTTGGTGTTGCCCCTGCAGGAGCACAGGCACCCAATCTATTTACATCTGATGTTGAATTTACCAGATCCGAATATATCTCAACAGTAAACGTAACTGACTTTACATTTAGTGGTTCTGAAGGGCAATCTTATGTTGAGTGTACTGGATTTGGTGGAGATGCATCTAGATTCTTGGTACAAGGAGATATTGTACAGTTCTCAGATACAAACAACAATCTGATTAAAGCTATTGTACAACAAGCTACGAAACCAGAGGGTGTTAAAAAGTCTAGAATTTATCTAGATTCTTTGTTACCAGAAAATGTTGCTTCCACAACTGTTATTAGAGTGAGACCAACAGTAGATAATGTATCTAAGTCTTCCCTAATTTTCCCAACTGGTAGTAAGCAAATCAAGTCTCTTGTTAAGGGAACTGACGATACTGCACTTAAGTATTATGCTAGAAAAGATTTTGTTCTAGATTCTTCTGCTTCTGGTGGTCAAATCACATTCAAAGCACAACTTGAGTTTGGTACTCAAAAATTTGTATCTTTCAGTGAAGAAAACTTCCTGCTCAGTGTACTAGACAAAGGTAATGCAACATCTATCGAGACTGGTGATGTTGTTTATGTCCCAGCGGACGCAGTATCTGTAGCAGCTTCTACTGATACATCTACTGGTCTAACAGCAGGTAGTGTGACGGTTACTCTACCGTCCACATACTTCGGATCACTGTCTGGTGGAACAACATATCCAAAACTAAAACTAACAGCGACTTTAGAAGTTTCTAAAGCACGTCCTAGATTAAAAACTATTGTTAGAAATAAGAAAGTTGTAATCACTCCTGCTGGAGATAAGATTATTCCTATTAGAGGACAAGATCAGGATGCAGCAGAGATTAACACAATTTCTTATTCTGATGTAATCAAACTAAATTACATCTACGAAGGATCTACCACCGCACCTCCTGAGATTGATAGTGCTGGTCAATTGATTAGTGGTACTGATGTAACCAATAGATATACGTTCGACGACGGTCAAAGAGATAATTTCTATGATGTTTCTAGAATCGTTCTAAAACCTGGATTCAACAATCCAACAGGTCAACTATTAATTTCGTTTGATTACTTCGATCATTCCTCTGGAGATTTCTGTGTTGTTGATTCTTACATTCACGAAGCTGGTGTTTCGGCAGATGAGATCCCAACGTTCAACTCTTCTGTATATGGTGTAACGAACCTAAGAGATGTTATTGACTTTAGACCTAAAGTTGATACTGCAGCAACAATTACTGGTTTCCAGGATCAGTCTAACTTTGCTAGAAATATCTTCAATGAATTTACAGGTGAGGGTGGTGTCGTAACGGCATGTCCTGCATCCGATAGTAATCTATCATATACAATTTCATTCTATCAGAGTCAATATCTAGATAGAATTGATGGTCTGTTCTTAAATAAGAAGGGTGAGTTCTTGATCAAAGAAGGTAACTCTTCACTCAACCCATCTAAACCAGAATTGGTGGATGATGCAATCGCTCTTGCATATCTGTATATCCCTGCCTACACAACATCTAGTAAAGATGTTCGCACGATTCCTGTTGATAACAAGCGTTACACAATGCGTGATATCGGCAAACTAGAGAAGCGTGTAGAAAGACTTGAGTATTATACTCTTCTTAGTGTACTAGAGCAACAAGCTCTTAACATGCAAGTTAAAGATGCTAGTGGTTTAGAGAGATTCAAGAGTGGTTTTGTCGTAGATAATTTTGAAACACATAAAGTTGGTAGAGTAAGTTCTATCGACTACAAGTGTTCTATCGACACGAAACAGTCTGTACTAAGATCTCAAGCAAGAGAAGATAGCATTGATCTATCAGAAGTCAATACAAAAGAAGATGAAAGAGTTGTATCAGGTTATGTTAGAAACGGTGATGTTATCACCCTACCATATAGTGAACTAACTTTACTTGAGAACCCATTTGCAACTAAAAAAATCAATCCAAACCCATTCGTTGTTCTACAATATGTGGGAGATGCATCTCTAGATGCACCAGTTGATTCCTGGTATGAAAATACTGATGCTCCTCTGATTACAGATAATAACACACAACTTTATACCATCTTCCTAGCGAAGGATAATGTAAGAGAAGCATACGCTAGTATCTACAATTCTTACTCTGTAAACTGGGTAGGTTCTGATCAAAACTTCTTCAATATTAATTCTCTATCAGAAATTAACTCGGATGCAGTTACTTCTTCTGTTCAGATTGCTAATGTCGGAAGTTCTTCTAATATCAGTCCACAAAATAATGAGACTGGTAAAGGTTTACAAACAAAAGTTATTGGTGAAACTGCTATTGCTAGTTCCCTACAACAGTTTGCTAGATCCAAAGCGATCAGATTTAATGTTCGCAGAATGAAACCCAACACTAGAATCTATCCTTTCCTAGAAGGCAGAGATATTTCTAGATGGACTAATCCTGACCTCAGATATACTGGAGTTGCTGGTAATTCACTATCTACCTTCGGTTCTAATATTACCACAGACGATGCAGGTAATGCTAGCGGAATGATTCTAATTCCTAATGGTTATCCTCCTATTCAGGGTAGCACATGGAACAATTATATCTACAATACACAATACGACACAAATGCAGAGCAGCTGCAATTTACTGTTGGTGAGAAAACCATTAGATTTACATCTAGTGCAACAGATGAAGCAAAGGAGAATGTCGAAACGTTTACCGAAGTCAAATATTATCCAACGGGAGTCCTTCCTAGAAATACATCTACAATTACTTCTACTCTCCCTGCAAATCTCAAGACCAATGAAGGCAGACAAATTGTTGATACAGACACTGGAGCAACTAAGAAACCTTCTCCACTAACACAAACATTTAAGGTTGAAAACTTGGATGGTGGATGTTTTGTAACTGGTATTAAACTCTTCTTCAATAAGAAAGATTTGAAAGTTCCAGTTAGAACATATCTAACAAATACTGCTAGTGGAAAACCAGGCAAAGCAATTATTCCTGGTACTGAGGCTACTATTGCTCCAGAAACAAAACTGAAAGTATTCATTTCTCAGGATGCTTCTATTGAAATTGCAGAGACTGTTATTGGATCTGTTTCTGGTGCGTCTGGTCCTGTATTTAAAGTATTTGATAGAACTGGTACAGAGGTACTACCAGGATCTGCAGATAAGATTCCACTTTCTGCTGATCAAGTCTATACTCTAATCCTTTCTAATAACAATGGTGAGTCTTTCACTGCAGGAGAGGTACTAACTGTACCATCACTAACTCTAGCAAACAATACAAATAATACCAACATCAGTCTCACTATTGCTAAGGATTCTGGTAAGTTGGTTGATCTAAAAGTTCTAGAAACTGGTACAAATTATGATACCGCATCGATGGTTATTGAAAGTCCTCAGTTACCAGGAGGAACAACTGCTACAGGAAGTCTAAACGTTTCTGGTGGTAAAATTTATAATTCCGAAGTATCGATTTCTGGTTCTGGATATACTAGCGCACCTTCTATTGTTATCAATGGTACTGGTGCAGGAAATGCTGGAGCTTCAGTTCAAAGTGTTATCGATATCGATTCCCCTGGTGTACAGATGGGTGTTGCTACAAACCTTTCTACAGATGTAGAAGGAAGCGTAGGAACTCTATTTAAGTTTGAGTATCCAGTATATCTACAAAATGAGTCTGAGTATGCATTTGTGGTAGAAACTGATTCTGTAGAATATGAAGTCTGGGCATCTGAGGTTGGTGCTGCTTCTGGATCTGGTACTGTTACTCCTATCTCTGGTCTTGGATCTGTATTCAGATCTCAAAACGTAGAGAGTTGGACAGAAGATCTAAGAGAAGATATTAAGTTTAGTCTAATGCGTGCAGAGTTTGATAACTCCAGAACTGCTAGTGTACTTCTAACAAATGAGCAACTTGGTTTCGAGACCATGGGTCTTGATCCTGTTAGCACAAGTAGTGAAGCATTTAGTAGTGCTACACTCAAGAAGTTTAGAGGTAACAATAAGTATGTACGTGTTCATCACAGAGATCATGGATTTGAAGAAGGTGGTAAATCTTACGTATTCTTCAAAGGTCTAGGATCTTCTGGTGGCGTTGCAGCATCTACACTTAATACCAATTTGTTTAAAGTAGAAAACGTTGGTGTAGATAGTTTCAACATTGTATCACCTACCGAAGCAAGCTCTAATGATACTGCTGGTGGTAGTGCTGGTCTGATTTCTACTAACAGAAAGTTTGAGAAACTATATGCTGATATTGGTTATCTTTCATTCAAAGAAACCAAGATTGATTCTTCTGTTAAGACAACTAATGTTGTTCCAATTGATAACGGTCCTGTAAATTATGTTTCATATTCACAAACTGGATATGAGAAGACATTTATCAAGCAAGAGCATTACTTCATTAATCAGAAGGTAGTTGCATCGCGTGTTAATGAACTATACAATGGTCTAGCGAATTCCTTGGTTTATAAACTAGATCTATCTTCTGAAGTAAGTAATCTTTCTCCTGTTATTGATCTAAGAACAAGTTCTGTTAAGACTATCAGTAATAGAATTGAGTCCGCTAAAGGAACTGAGAAGAGATATGGTAGACAAAATCAACTCTTAGAATTCTACAAGATCTATCAGTTTGCTATCACTGGTAACAGTGGTACTGATGTTACGGTAGGTCAAACAGTTGACTCCACTACAAATACCAACACTTCTGAAGTTGCTGGTTTGAAAGGCGGTAGTGGTAAAGTTTTAGCATGGGATGCATCTACTAATACTGTGACTGTGCAGTTAAGGAATAGTGGACAGTTTAAGGCATCTGAAGCATTGACGTTCTCTACTCAAACTAGTTTGACTGGCGTTTCTATTACCAATTCTGGAGCAACTGAAATCAAACCAAACTTCAGCATCACTACAACATTGAATGCATATAACCTTTCACAGAGTTCTTCCGTTGCTGACGATGAACTTTATCTTGATAAGATTAGTGGTACTATTGTTGATTGGGACGCACAATCACAAGTTCTAACAGTATTCAATGATAAGGAAGCAATCAATGGCGACTTTACATCAGCTGTAACTGGTGGTTCTGCGTTCACTAGAAATACTCAACCTACTAATCAAGAACCTGATGTCTTCCGTGTTGGAGATGCAGTTCAATATGTAAACCAAGCAGCAAACACTGATGATTGGTGGATTGTTAGAAAGGTTGCATATACTTCTGGTGTTGAATTTGTTCCCGAGAACAGATCTAAGAATACATCTGGTGTTGCTAAGTATGTAACTAAGGAAATTTCTATTGAAAATCCAGCAACAACAATTGATGTTAAACTAACAGCAAATATTAGAGAAGTTTCTAATATCAAAGTTCTCTACAAAATTAAGGAATCTTCAAGCGAACAAAACTTTGATGATATTGAATGGGCATTCTTTAATGGAACTGGTGTTCCAGACATCAACATTGAAGCATCTGCAGAAAATGAGATCTCTGGTTTGTTTGAAAAACAAGATTCTTACCAAGAACTACCATTCAGTGTAAGTAATCTACCAGAATTTACATCATTCGCTGTGAAGATTGTGATGGAATCTAATAACCCATCATATGTACCTAAGGTACAGGACTTAAGAGCAGTAGCATCGTTCTAATGTATAAAGTAGAAGGAGAGGATGGACTGTTTAGAGATCCGTCAACTGGTGCTATTATTAATAAGGATACCAAAACATTTGAACAAGTGAGAGCGGCAAGACTGAGGCATACATTACAAGATAATGAGCTTGCGAAGTTAAAGGATGAGATATCCGAACTAAAGTCGATGCTTCATGCTATAATAAATAGGTCAGACAATTCATGAATTATTATGTCCTGCACCGATACAACAAAACTGCGCGGCGAATTTGAAGCGCAACTGAAAGACGCTGATGCGA
>Ga0213860_10001262_pt1 | contig 10253 bp, 9 predicted proteins | sample PICome_3_FD_160118 | JGI IMG/M metagenome (GOLD analysis project Ga0213860, IMG submission 160118) | Coastal seawater microbial communities near Pivers Island, North Carolina, United States - PICO550 | ecosystem: Environmental > Aquatic > Marine > Coastal | place: USA: North Carolina | collected...
TCATATTTTGCTACAGCTAAGGTTGCAGCTTTTGTTTGATTAAAATCACATGTATTAATTACAGTCATTCCAGGCAACATTTTCATAAGCCCAATGTCTTCTAATATTTGGTGTGTCGCGCCATCTTCACCTAGTGTAATTCCTGCATGAGAAGCACAAATTTTTACATTTTTACCAGAATATGCAATGCTTTGTCTTATTTGATCATAGACGCGGCCTGTTGAGAAATTTGCGAATGTACCAGTAAAAGGAATCTTGCCTCCAATAGTCATTCCCGCAGCAATCCCTATCATATTAGCTTCTGCAATACCAACTTGGAAGAATCGCTCAGGATGGTTTGCTTTAAACTCATCCATTTTTAAGGATCCTGTCAAATCTGCACATAGTGCAACCACATTTTCATTAGATTTACCTAATTCTGTCAATCCGGCTCCGAATCCTGACCTTGTATCTTTATTTCCTGTATTAGTATATGTTTTCATTATTTACTTTTGATTGATGATTAATAATCTCCTAGAGTTTCGGCATTCTGAGCCAATCCAGTGGCTAATTGCTCGTCATTCGGTGCTTTACCATGCCAAGCATGAGTATGCATCATAAAATCTACACCATTACCCATTACTGTTTGTAATAATACACAGACAGGTTTACCCTTGCCTGTTAGTGACTTTGCAATTGTCATACCATCAAGGATCGCTACAATATTGTTACCTTCTTTAATTTCAACAACAGACCAACCAAATGCTTCAAATTTTCTCTTCAAATCTCCTAATGGCAATACATTGTCTGTTGATCCATCAATTTGTTGACCGTTCACATCAATAGTTGATATTAGATTATCAATTTTATTTCCAGAGGCATACATAATTGCCTCCCAATTTTGACCCTCCTGTAATTCACCATCACCGTGCAGACTAAAAACCAAATTATCATCATTGTTAAGTTTTTTAGCTTCTGCAGCACCAATTGCTACAGACATTCCTTGTCCTAACGATCCTGATGCAATTCTTACACCTGGCAATCCTTCGTGAGTAGTTGGGTGTCCTTGAAGACGACTATCTATCAACCTAAAAGTATTTAATTCGTCTACATCAAAATAACCAGACCTAGCAAGAACGCTGTAATAAACAGGAGATATATGGCCATTTGATAAAAAGAACAAATCCTCTCCTATACCATCCATATCAAAACCATCCTTGGTCTCCATTATTTCTTGGTAAAGGGCTACAAAGAATTCGGCGCAACCAAGCGAACCACCTGGATGTCCTGAATTTACCTTATGTACCATTCGTAAAATATCTCTACGAACTTGAGTAGTTAAATCATTTAATACTTTAATGTTTGGCATATTATATTGCTTAAATTAATCGCACAAAAATAACCTTTTACATAAGCCTTACAAAAACACTTTTGGGTCACTTATTAACGATTTTGAAGATTTGCTAACAATTTTAAATTTAATTAAGAGTGGAATGTATATGAGTTATTTATATTTGCCACCACACAAGGATTTTTAATGAAGTTTAGTTTATTATCAAAAGATCAACAATCTAAGGCTAGAGCAGGCCTAATCAATACTGACCATGGACAAATAGAAACACCAATATTTATGCCTGTTGGGACTGTAGCTTCAGTGAAGGGAGTACATCAACGAGAACTAAAAAACGATATAAATCCAGATATTATTTTAGGTAATACTTACCATTTATATTTAAGACCTCAGACTTCTATATTAGAGCAGGCTGGAGGTCTTCATAAGTTTATGAATTGGGATAGAAATATTTTAACTGATTCTGGTGGTTATCAAGTGTATTCTCTTTCTGCAAATAGAAAGATTAAGGAGGAGGGTGTAAAATTTAAATCTCATATTGATGGTAGTTATCATGTTTTCACTCCAGAAAATGTAATGGAAATTCAACGAAGTATAGGTGCTGATATAATTATGGCGTTTGATGAGTGTACACCTTATCCATGCGACTATAACTATGCGAAGCGATCTATGCATATGACGCATCGTTGGTTAGAACGTTGCTTAACTCATCTAAAAAAGACACCACTAAAATACGATTATAATCAAACCTTTTTTCCCATAGTACAAGGAAGTACTTATACAGACTTAAGAAAACAATCTGCTGAATATATAGCAAATGTCGGTGCCGAAGGAAATGCAATTGGAGGATTATCAGTTGGTGAACCTGCAGAGGAAATGTATGCAATGACAGAAGTTGTGTGCGATATTTTACCAGAGGACAAGCCTCGATATTTAATGGGTGTTGGAACACCAATCAATATATTAGAAAATATTGCGTTAGGTGTAGATATGTTTGATTGTGTAATGCCAACAAGGAATGCGCGTAACGGAATGCTGTTTACTTCGCATGGTACTATTAATATTAAAAACAAAAAGTGGAAGGATGATTTTTCGCCAATTGATGAAATGGGAATCACTTTTGTTGACCTAGAGTATAGTAAGGCTTATCTAAGACATTTGTTTACAGTAAATGAATTACTAGGTAAGCAAATTGCAACAATTCATAATTTAGGTTTTTATTTGTGGTTGGTGAGAGAGGCAAGAAAACATATTATCGAAGGTGATTTCAGCATCTGGAAAAGTCAAATGGTTAAACAAATGGATAAGCGATTATAAAAGTGAAAATTTTAGATTGGTACATATTGAAACGCTACATTTTTACATTCCTAATGATGCTTTTGTTGTTCATACCTATTGGTATTACAGTGGATTTAGCCGAAAAAATAGGCCGGATTCTAGAAAATAAAGCACCCTTTGGCGATGTCGCCGTGTATTATATGAATTTCACAGTTTATTTTGCTAATTTATTATTTCCACTCTTTTTATTCTTAAGTGTTATCTGGTTTACTTCTAAGCTTGCAAATAACACTGAAATTGTGGCTTTTTTAAGTTCTGGAGTTTCATTTTCTAGATTTTTAAGACCGTATATAATTGGTTCTACTATAGTTGCCACATTTGCATTGTTTTTGGGAATGTATCTGGCACCAATTGCTAGTCAAGGATTTAATGAATTTAAATACAAATACTTAAAAAAGAATAAGCAAATACAAAAAACTAGAGATGTCTATCGTCAGATTAATGACAATGATTACATATACATAAGTAGCTTCTTGCCAAAGCGTAATATTGGAATGAATTTCACCTATGAACATTTCGAAGGCAATGAACTTAAGTATAAAATATTTGCCGATAATATTCGGTATGTTGAAGAAGACTCAAGCTATAGGCTCACAAGTTATGTAAAAAGAAGCTACAATAACGGAGTGGAAACCATTGAAACATCCCGAAGGCAAAACATGAAAATGCCTTTTGAAATTGAAGATCTTGCTCCTGTTGAATATGCTGCAGAAACCAAATCTTATTTTGAGCTACTGAATTTTATTGAGGCGGAGAAAAGACGCGGTTCATCGAACATCGGTAGATACGAAGTTGTAAAACTTAAGAAATGGAGCTTGCCGGTATCAATATTTATACTAACAATTATTGCGGTTGCAGTTTCATCGATCAAAAGAAGAGGAGGTATGGGTGTTAATTTGGCATTTGGTATCGCTATAGCCATGGTATATGTGTTCTTTGATAAGATATTTGGCGTAATGGCGGAGCAATCTAATTTTCCCGCTATTATAGCGGTTTGGTTCCCTAATTTTATATTTGGTATTTTAGCAATATACCTTCTGCAAAATGCCAAACGCTAAATTTAAGCACTACCTTCATTTACATTTTCTGGTTTTCATTGCTGGTTTTACGGCTATACTTGGAGAGCTTATTACTATTGGTTCGCTTCAACTTGTTTGGTATAGAATGGCAATTGCAGGTATACTTATGTTTTTGTTTATAAAACTAGTTAAGTTAAAACTCAGAATTACTAAGAAGTCCTTCCTTTTATTTTCAATTGCTGGTGTTATAATTGCCTTGCATTGGGTTACATTTTTTGAGTCTATTAATCAAGCAAATGTATCAATAGCTTTAGCCATGTTTTCCTCAGGTGCATTTTTTGCTTCATTTATTGAACCCATATTTTTTAAACGTCGCATTTTAGGCTATGAGATTGTCTTTGGTCTAATGGTAGTAGTTGGTGTTTTTCTTATTACCAGTAGCGAAATCAACTATATTAACGGCATTATTCTTGGACTGTTATCTGCGTTGTTTTCTACTTTATTCGCTGTGATAAATGGTCGGTTTATCGAACGTCATAATTCTACTATAATTTCGTTTTATGAGTTTATTAGTGGTGTTGTATTCTTAACCATATTTATACTAGCAACAGGAACAGCCTTTAATAAGCAGTTTTTTGTATTATCATCAATGGATTGGATTTACCTTTTTATTTTAGCTTCAGTTTGTACGGCTTATGCATTTATTGGTGCTGTTGAAGTTATGCGCTACATAAGTCCATTTACGGTAATTTTAAGTTATAATCTTGAACCTGTGTATGGTATAGCAATAGCCTTGATATTATTTCCAGAAACCGAAAAAATGTCACCGCAATTTTATATTGGTGCAATTCTAATATTGGTAACGGTATTACTCGATGCGCTCTTTAAAAATTATAAAAGTGGGAGGCAAAAAACAAATAATATTACCAATTAAAGTTTTTATATTTGTACCCTAACTAACTAATAAAACTAATTTCAAATTGTATGGAATACTTAGAGTTTGAATTACCAATAAAAGAATTAGAAGAACAACTCGATAAATGTCAAATTATTGGACAAGAGAGTGATGTTGATGTAACGGAAACCTGCAAGCAAATTGAAAATAAACTTGCAGAAACTAAAAAGGAAATATACAAAAACCTAACAGCTTGGCAACGCGTTCAATTATCACGTCATCCAAATAGACCATATACTTTAGATCATATTAAAGCTTTATGCGGAGAATCTTTTTTAGAACTGCATGGTGATAGAAATGTTAAAGATGATAAGGCGATGATTGGTGGTCTTGGTAAAATTGGAGACCAGTCTTATATGTTTATTGGGCAACAAAAAGGATTTAATACCAAAACAAGACAATATAGAAATTTTGGAATGTCTAATCCAGAAGGATATCGTAAGGCATTGCGTTTAATGAAATCTGCTGAAAAATTCGGTATACCAGTGGTGACTTTAATCGACACTCCTGGTGCGTATCCAGGATTAGAAGCTGAAGAAAGAGGGCAAGGTGAGGCTATTGCAAGAAATATCTTGGAAATGACGCGCTTAAAAGTACCGATCATTACCGTAATAATTGGTGAAGGAGCATCTGGAGGAGCTTTAGGTATAGGCGTAGGAGATAAAGTACTAATGTTAGAAAATACTTGGTATTCTGTAATCTCTCCTGAATCTTGTTCGTCAATTTTATGGAGAAGTTGGGAATATAAGGAGCAAGCAGCAGAAGCTTTAAAACTTACTGCTAAGGATATGAAAAGAATGAAACTTGTAGATCAAATTGTCAAAGAACCGCTAGGTGGTGCTCATACAGATAAAGAGACAACATTTTTGGCAGTTAAAGATGCTATAGTCAAGTCTTATGAAGAACTTAAAAACTTATCACCAAAGGAATTGGTTAAACAACGTATGGATAAATATGCTGATATGGGAGTCTACAAAGACTAAATTCAGCAAACATAGGCTATAAAGAAAACTGAAGTTTTACACTTCAGTTTTTTTTATACATATTAACAATATTTTTGAGTTATTAACAATGAGATTGTTAACGAAGTGTTGAGATTGACAAATGTTAAATTTACATTTCGTCGATACTATTTGGTTACATTTGTGTAATATGAAGCAACCGAGTCCAATAAAAGGTTTTAAAGTAGATAAAAGTACAATCATAAGTTTAGAAAAAGGTAAAATACCACCTCAAGCTATTGATTTAGAGGAAGTTGTACTTGGCGCTATGATGATTGATAAAAAAGGTGTAGACGAGGTTATTGATATTTTGAGTCCGGATGCCTTTTATAAAGATGCCCATAAATATATTTTTGAAGCTATTTTCAGATTATTTGAAAATAGTGAACCAGTTGATTTATTAACCGTTTCTAGTCAGTTAAAAAAAGATGAAAAACTAGATTTGGTAGGAGGTGATTTTTACCTCATTTCACTTACCCAAAGAGTATCTTCTTCTGCTCATATTGAGTTTCATGCTAGAATAATATTACAGAAATATATTCAGCGAAGTTTGATTAAAATTTCTAGTGAAATTATTGAGGAAGCATATGATGAAACTAAGGATGTTTTTGATCTTTTAGACAATGCAGAAGCTAAGCTATACGAGGTTACGCAGGGTAATGTTAAAAAATCTACCGAAACTGCTCAAAGTTTAGTAATTCAAGCTAAGAAGAAAATTGAAGAGATTTCTAACAAAGAAGGATTAAGTGGCATTCCATCTGGATTTGATAAACTAGATAAACTCACCTCAGGATGGCAACCAAGTGATTTAGTAATTATTGCAGCACGTCCAGGTATGGGTAAAACTGCCTTGACGCTTACAATGGCAAGAAATATTGCCGTTAATAGTAATATACCTGTTGCTTTCTTTTCATTGGAGATGTCTTCGGTTCAGTTAATTACCAGATTAATATCTAGTGAAACAGGATTATCATCAGAAAAATTAAGAACAGGTAAGTTAGAAAAGCACGAATGGGAACAACTTAATGTAAAAGTAAAAACACTTGAGAAAGCTCCATTGTTTATAGATGATACACCGTCATTATCAATTTTTGATTTAAGAGCGAAAGCTAGACGTTTAGCTTCTCAGTATGGCATTAAAATGATCATTATTGATTATTTGCAATTAATGACGGCTGGAGGAAGTCAAAAAGGTGGTAACCGTGAACAGGAAATTTCCACCATATCTAGAAATTTGAAGGCATTAGCAAAAGAACTTAATGTACCAGTGATCGCATTATCACAGCTGTCACGTGCTGTAGAAACTCGTGGTGGAAGTAAAAGACCACTTTTATCAGATTTACGTGAATCTGGTGCCATTGAGCAAGATGCAGATATCGTATCATTTATTTACAGACCAGAATACTATAAAATTGATGAGTGGGATGATGAGGAACGATCTCCTACCGAAGGTCAAGGGGAGCTAATTGTCGCTAAGCACAGAAATGGTGGTTTAGATAATATTAGATTGAAGTTTATCGGACACTTAGGTAAGTTTGATAATCTTGATGATTTTGACACACCTTTCGTCGGCGAGTTTCATTCTAAAATGAACGCGGCCGCAAACGACGATACTTTTAAGCCAGATAATTATCCTTCTGCATCAGATGCATTTGATGGTCCTGAGGATGATGTAGTTCCTTTTTAACAGCGTTTTTAGATTTAATAAGTTATTTAAGATCTATCTTTGTAGACTTACTTTATAATAGTAATGCCTCATGTTAAATCAAAGACGAACAACAAATATTTTGTTGTTGACTATAGCGATACCGCTCATATTTTATTTGCTCAAGATTCTATCGTTTATCTTTATACCTCTTATTTTTTCAATGTTTATCGCATTGTTATTTCTACCATTGATGCGCTGGTTAGGAAGACGAAATGTTCCTAAGTTTATAAGTATAATTATAGTATTACTATTGGTATCTGGTGGCTTAAGACTAGGTGTTGAATTAATACAATTATCTAGTAAAGAAATTCTTGCTACTAAATCAGATTTTTTTCCTAAGGCAGAGGCGAAATTAGCAGATTTACTATTTTACTTAACAGATAATTTTGGAATTGAAATTGGAGAAGATCAAAACATTTTTTCTCAATTTTTTCAGAAGGAAAATATTGGTTCGACTTTTGGTTTTTTAAGAAAGTTCTTGACTACAATTTTAATGACAGCCTTTTTTGTAGTGCTTTGGTTAGCAGAATCGATCAATGTTCATAAACTACTCAATAATACCATTTTAAAGCAAAGATATACTTCTATCAAGGCCTTCATGAAAATTGAAAAAGACTTAATAAAATTTATTAAAGTGAAGTTTTTAGTCAGTGCATTGACTGGTCTATTTACTGGACTAATGTGTGTTTTTTTTGATATTAGCTTCCCTATTTTTTGGGGATTATTTGCGTTTGCTATAAATTTTATTCAAATGGTCGGGTCTTTTATATCAGTCATTTTATTATCTATTTTTGCGTTTGTGGAATTGGATCCAACAAGTACCTTATTTTTCTTTATTGTTTCAATTTCAATGGTTCAAGTTGTTTTTGGCGCCATACTAGAACCAATTTTTATGGGTAAATCATTCTCCATAAACATTATTGCCGTTTTAGTTATGTTGATGTTATGGGGATTTTTATGGGGAATCCCAGGTTTAATTATGGCAATTCCTATTACCGTTTTTATTAAAATTATATTGGAACAATTTCCAAGTACAAAAGTTATTGCTAGCCTTCTTTCTGGTGATGAAACCAAAGTAGAAAAACTTTAAAACCACCATTTTATACACTGTTTATTTTAAGTATCTTTCTGCTTAAAATTTCTTCTATGGTACATGGTACACATAATGCTCTTGAAGATTCAAGAAATGATAGCATTTTAATATTAATTAATGATGAGTTATTACCCAGAAATGAAGCCAAGATTTCTGTATTTGACAGTGGTTATTTAGTTGGAGATGGTATCTGGGAAGCGTTGAGATTACATGATGGTAAGTTGGTTTTTGCCAAAGATCATTTAAATAGATTATGGCAGTCTGCTAAAACTGTTGGAATGAAACTACCTTTTACCAAAGAAGAATTATTAGAAAAGGTAAGTTATGTGTTATCGGCAAATTCTATGACAGATGGTGTTCATGTCAGAATAATGGTCACACGAGGGATTAAGAAAACACCTTCGCAAGATCCTCGGCTAACAATATCTGGGCCAAATATTGTAATTATACCTGAATTTAAAAAAGCCTCCACTGAATCAAAGAGTAAGGGGATTACATTATTTACTAGTACAATTAGAAGAGGCTCACCAGACTATCTAGATCCACGATTAAATTGCCATAGTAAACTACATGAAGTACAGGCATTAATACAAGCAATAGAAGCTGGAGCAGATGAGGCGTTGATGTTAGATGTCAATGGTTTTGTTTCTACTTGTAATGCAACTAACTTTTTTATGGTGAAAAATAATGAAGTTTGGACCTCTACAAGTAAATATTGCATGAATGGAATAACAAGAACCAAGGTGATTGACGTTTGCCATGCAAATGAAATAAAATGTGTTGAGAAAGATTTTTCCCTATTTGATGTTTATGGTGCTGATGAAGCATTTGTGACTGGAACATTTGGTGGACTAACACCTGTAATAAAAATTGATGGTAGAATTATTGGTAAAGGAGTTTTTGGTGATATGACAAAAAAATTAAGTGAACTATATAATCAGCTAATAAAAAGTGAGGTCAAGAATGGATAATACTAAACGCATTTGTTTATGGTCAGGACCACGCAATATTTCAACTGCCTTAATGTATTCTTTCGCCCAACGTAGCGACACAAAGGTTTTTGATGAACCACTTTATGCTTATTATTTACGACACTATCCAGAGGCTCAAAAATATCATCCAGGTTCTGAAGATATTCTTAGGGTCATGGAAAATGATGGTGGAAAAGTGGTAGCCTCTATATTAACGGCGAGTGAAAAACCTGTTTTGTTTTATAAGCACATGATTCATCATCTCTTAGGATTAGATAAATCATTTATGCATAATACAGTGAACATAATTCTAACTAGAGATCCTTATGAGATGTTACCATCATTTGATAAGGTTATACCAAACCCAATACTAAATGATGTAGGCTATAGGTTACATTTAGATTTATTGAATTTTTTCCGAGAAAATAATATTTCATTTACAGTAATTGACTCTAAGCAAGTCTTGATAGATCCTCAAAAAATATTGAAAAGCTTATGTGGTTTTGCAGGTATTAAATTTGATAAGGCCATGTTGTCGTGGCAACCTCAAAAGCGTTTAGAAGATGGTATATGGGCAAAATATTGGTATAATAGCGTACATAATTCTAGTGGTTTTATTAAATATAAACCCAAGAAAAGCCCTTTCCCTAGTCATCTCATACCGTTATTAAATGAATGCATTCCATATTACAATGAGTTGTTAAAACATGCCCTTTAGCTCTTAAAAGAAACATAAATTTATTAGTTGAGACTAAAAATTAAGTATCTTTCGATATAATCTATGAATATTAAAAGCCTACTCATATTACTATTTACGGCATTCTTTTATAGCAATACC
>Ga0213860_10001263_pt1 | contig 10251 bp, 8 predicted proteins | sample PICome_3_FD_160118 | JGI IMG/M metagenome (GOLD analysis project Ga0213860, IMG submission 160118) | Coastal seawater microbial communities near Pivers Island, North Carolina, United States - PICO550 | ecosystem: Environmental > Aquatic > Marine > Coastal | place: USA: North Carolina | collected...
ATATTTGGTGACAGATTAGTGCGTATTTGCATCATATGGTCATGTAAGAGACCTACCTCCAAAAGATGGATCAGTTGACCCGAAAAACAACTTTGAGATGTTATGGGAGGTATCTACTGATAGTAAAAAACACATCAAAGCAATATCAGATGCATTGAAGAAAGATAACACTCTTATCCTGGCAACTGACCCAGATCGCGAAGGCGAGGCGATAAGTTGGCATTTAGAGGAGGCACTTCGTAAAAGACGTGCAATCAATGGAAACACGCAAATTCAACGCGTCGTGTTCAATGCAATCACAAAATCAGCTGTTTCAGAAGCTATGAAAGCTCCAAGAGAAATAGACTCGCCGCTTGTAGAAGCATATCTCGCGAGGAGAGCTTTGGACTATTTAGTAGGTTTTAATTTGAGCCCAGTGCTGTGGCGGAAATTACCTGGGGCACGATCTGCAGGACGCGTCCAATCAGTATGCTTAAGATTAATTGTAGAAAGAGAGATGGATATTGAGGCATTTAACGCTCAAGAATACTGGAGTGTTCATGCATCTTTAAAATCCCCAAGAGGGCAGATTTTTGATGCCCGCCTCGTTAACTTAGCCGGTGATAAGTTAGAAAAATTTGATTTACATAATGAAACGCAGGCCGAATTGGCTGTTGCAGCAGTTGAAAGCCGTAACCTTCACGTTAAGAGTGTAGAAGCAAATGCAGCAAATAGAAATCCTTATGCACCATTTATGACGTCGACCCTTCAGCAGGAGGCAAGTCGTAAATTTGGCATGGGGGCTAGGCAAACAATGAGTGTAGCGCAACGTCTCTATGAGGCAGGCCACATTACTTATATGCGAACTGATGGTATCGATATGGCACCAGAAGCTGTTATGGCAACTCGAGAAGAAATTCAAAAGCGTTACGGAAATAATTACGTCCCCAAAAGCCCACGTATGTATAAGAATAAAGCAAAAAACGCTCAAGAGGCTCATGAGTGTATACGGCCCACTGATATTTCTAAAGACGCCTCAAACGCAAAAATAAATGATGTAGATCAAAAGAAATTATACGATCTTATTTGGAAAAGAACGATTTCCTGTCAAATGGAAGCCGCAAAACTTGAAAGAACTACAATTGATATCACCAGCGAGGACCAGCAGATTCTTCTGAGAGCTAACGGCCAAGTGGTAATTTTTGATGGGTTTTTGAAAGTATACGAGGAAGGTCGAGACGATAATGATAGCAAAGAGGATGGTAAGAGTTTGCCAAAACTCTTTCAAAATGAGCAATTGGAAAAACTAGGCGTAAACAAGGATCAACACTTCACACAGCCTCCACCTCGTTACACCGAAGCAACTCTTGTAAAAAAAATGGAAGAGTTGGGCATAGGTCGACCATCCACATACGCCTCTATTGTAACAACAATTCAAGAACGCGAGTATGTACGTAAAGAAAAAAACCGTCTTTCGCCGGAGGATAAAGGCCGGATTGTAACAATCTTTTTATTAAACTTTTTCAAAAAATATATAGAATACGATTTTACTGCAGGTCTTGAAGAAAAACTTGACATAATCAGTGCTGGTAAACTTGAATACACAAATGTTTTAAAAGACTTTTGGCAGGACTTTTCTTCGGCGATATCAGAAACTTCAGAACTTCGTATTACTCAAGTTTTGGATGTTTTGGATGAGGCTCTATCACCGCAGCTCTATCCGTCACGAAGCGACGGATCAGACCCCCGATTATGTCCAAAATGCAAGAGCGGCAAGCTGCATCTCAAATCTTCAAAAACAGGAGGGTTTGTCGGTTGTGGCAACTATCCAGAATGTAATTTCACTAGGCCAATTTCTGGGGATAATGGCGATAATGCAGATCGTACTCTGGGCGAAGACCAAGGGGATATTATTCAATTAAAATCTGGACGCTTTGGTCGCTACATTCAACGCGGCGAGGTCACCAGCGAAAATCCCAAACCTCAGCGAGCTAGCTTACCTAAAGGCTGGGAGGCATCAGAGATGGATCTTCCTAAAGCCCTTCAATTATTAGGGCTGCCAAGGGAAATCGGGAAGCACCCCGACGATGCTGAAATAGTGGAAGCCGGTATTGGACGGTATGGACCATTTGTTAAGCATGGACGGCTGTATGCCAATCTCAAAGAGGTCGATGAAGTGTTTACAATCGGCATGAATCGAGCCGTCGAAGTTTTGGCACTTAAAGCAAGTAACGGTGGGCGCAGATCAGCAGTCTCAAAACCTATTAAAGAATTGGGAGAACATCCTGATGAAGGTGGTCCAGTAAATGTTATGGATGGAAAATATGGCCCATATGTGAAGTGGGGGAAAATAAATGCAACACTTCCAAAAGACATGGAGCCAACAAGCGTGGACCTTGAAACTGCCGTGAGGTTAATTTCCGAGAAAAGTAAAAAAGGACCTACAAAAAAGAAAAAGCGAAAAAAGTAAGTAATATCTCACTTACTCAAAAGTATGTCCGCTACTCAATAACACAGTAAAACGATTACGTATATTAACATCTTTTGACAAAGCTGGTTTGAACTCTAGTTCGCAACAAAAGTGGATGATGACATCGTTTAGTCTAAAATAGCTAGGCCAAAGTGCATATACCTGACAAAATTTCAAAATGGATACGAGCCAAAAATTGGACGTTACATGAACATCAAATAAGGATGTTCAAAAGTTCTGAATGCTCATCTCAATTATTAATAGCACCAACGGGTTCAGGTAAAACGCTCGCAGGTTTTCTACCAACAATAGCTGATCTTTATCTAAACCCATCTCAAAAATTACATACTCTTTATATTTCTCCACTTAAAGCATTGGCTTCAGATATAAAAAGGAATTTAGAAACACCAATAAAGGAGTTAGAGCTTAAGATCAGCGTGGAAGATAGAACAGGAGACACAAAACAGTCTATTAAAAAAAAACAAAGGGTAATCCCTCCCAACATACTTCTCACTACGCCAGAAAGTTTGGCTCTTCTGATGTCATATCCGGAAGCGCCATCTATATTTTCAAGTTTGAAACGAATTATAGTAGATGAGATTCATGCCATTACTGAAAGTAAACGGGGAGATCAGTTATTTCTAGCAATCTCTAACATACGTAAATACTGCCTTGACGCTAAGATAATTGGCTTATCGGCTACTGTTAATGATCCTTCTATAATTGCAGGTTGGCTTGCTCCAGCAAATGATTGCGACATTATTCTTTCTGACCCAGGACTAGTTCCAGAAATTTCAATACTTAAGACCTCAGAACCTCCTCCGTGGGCTGGAGCCGGAGGATTATATTCTATCCCAGAGATTATAACTGAAATTGAGGCACACAAAACAACTTTAATTTTTCACAATACCCGAGCTCAAGCGGAAATATTTTTTCATAATCTTTGGCTGGCTAATAGTAAAAATTTGCCAGTTGCCATACACCACGGGAGTTTAGACAAAGAACAAAGAAACCAAGTTGAAACTGCGATGGTTCGAGGGGAACTACGGGCTGTGGTTTGTACAGGAAGTCTAGATCTTGGTATTGATTGGGGATCAGTAGATTTGGTAATACAAATAGGTGCTCCAAGGCAAGTAAAGCGATTGATACAACGCATCGGTAGAGCAAATCATAGCCATAGTGGGGCTAGTAAGGCTCTTATTGTCCCCGCAAATCGCTTAGAGGTACTTGAGTGTTTCATGGCCCTGGATGCAATTTATGAAAACAAACTGGATAGCGAAGTACAAACTCAAATTCCATTAGATGTAATTTGCCAACATTTATTGTTAGTCGCGTGTGCAGGGCCATTTCTGCCGGCAGATGTATTTAATGAAATAGTAACGCTCGCAAAATATAAAAATTTGAGCCGTGAAGATTTCGATCAATGTCTAGATTTTTGTATAAGTGGCGGATACGCCCTCAAAAAGTACAACCAGTGGCACAGGCTTATTCAGACCAGCGACGGCTCTGTAAAACTTAGAGATCCACGTATAGCCAACCGCTTAAGAATGAATGCGGGAACCATTCAGGACAGCGATACATTGAAAGTTAGATATAAGTCTAAGCGTGGCAAATCAAATGGCTCAACTATCGGAGAAGTAGAGGAGGCGTTTGCTGTTTCTCTCACTCCAGGCGATACCTTCTTGATTGGAGGTAAGATTGTAAAATTTGAATCACTTCGAGAGATGGTCGTTGAGGTCTCGCCGAGGCCTGAAAAGAAACCCAAGATTGCCGTATTTAGCGGAACTAAATTTTCCACATCAACGTTATTATGTGATAGAATTCTTAGAACTTTGGAAGAGAAACGCTGGGATAATTTACCCGAGTATCTCTGCCGATGGCTTGAACACCAGGCATCGTTTTCAAAGTTACCACAATCCAATAGCGTACTAATTGAAACTTTTCCAAGAAATAAACTTAACTATACCTGCGTCTACGGATTTTCTGGTAGAAATGCTCAGCAAACCCTTGGCTTGTTACTAACAAAGCGTATGGAAGAACTAGGGTTAAACCCAGTAGGTTTTGTAGCGAATGACTACACCACTTTGGTGTGGGGTTTAACGAAGGTAGTTGAACCAAAGAAACTACTCCAAGGAGAAAATATTTTAAGAGGTTTAGACCTTTGGCTTTCTAATAATGCAGTTATGAAAAGAACATTTCGATCTGTTGCAACAGTAGCTGGGTTAATAGAGCGTAATTTGCCCGGCATCAAAAAGTCAGGCCGCCAAGCCACTTTTTCATCGGATATTTTGTATGATACTCTGTTGAAATATGACCCAAACCATCTGCTCCTCAAAGCAACTAAGATAGAGGCAATGCAAGGATTGGTTGATTTTGGAAGAATCGAAAATATGCTTGAAAAAACCAAAAACCATATAACTCACGTTGATTTGAAGAAACCATCTCCATTTTCAGCACCACTCCTTTTAGAAGCTGGTAGAATACCAATCCATGGCAGCGCAATTGAGCTGATGCTAGACTCTGAAATTAATTCGCTTATTTCTGATGCTAGATTAGAATATTAGAAGCATTAAATTAGATTACGTTTTATAAGAAATGAACTCGTACGATTTTTATCTGTCAGGTGAAAAGCTATCAGCACTTAGCTCTGGTGGTCTTTATTGGAGTGACAAGAAAATACTCTGCGTATCTGATTTACATTTTGGTAAAACACACCGGCTCAACCGCAACGGTGCTGGAGCATTACCTCCTTATGAAAACATTGATACTCTTAAAAGATTACAGGCAGACATTTGTGAGACAAATCCAAGTTGTGTAATTTGTCTTGGTGATAGTTTTGATGATCGGATAGCCGAGCAAAGCTTTAATAACGCCGAAACGCATTTACTAAAGATCTTGCAGAGGGATAGAGATTGGATATGGATATCTGGTAATCATGATCCTTATCCGTCCCTTCAATTTGGAGAAAGTATAAGTTCTTTCTCAAAATCATCTATTACTTTTCGTCATATAGCATTGAAGGGTGAAATTGGTGAGATTTCAGGCCACTATCATCCAAAAATCTCTATAAATTTATCGAATGCTCAAATAACTCGGGCCTGCTTCATAGCAGACCAAAAACGAGTGATAATGCCTGCTTATGGAACCTATACAGGAGGGCTAAGTGTACGATCTGACGAAATAAAAGTACTTTTTGAAAATGACGCAACAGTAATGCTTACGGGAAATAAAATAAGGACAGTTCCTTATTCCTCATTTTTTTAATTGAATTTACAGCTGGGCGTTAGAATCCAGCACTTCAGCCATTAAATCATTTGAACCTTTCTCAATGGTTTCTTCAAGTTTGGATAAGAAGGTTTCTCGATCTAACCCAGGCAGTATTGGTGGTAAAAATTCTATTGTAGCTGTACCAGGTTTTTTAAAAATACCCAGCCGTCCCCAAAATAGGCCGACATTGCAGGCAACTGGCATGCACGACTGTCCTAGTTCTTCATAAAGAGCAGCTGCGCCTACTTTGTAAGGAACTTTATCTCCAGGCGCCACACGCGTCCCTTGCGGGTAAATAATTAATTGGCCAGGCGTAGCATTGCCATCTTGGACTGCTGATAGCATTGTTTTTATTGCTTCACTGCGCTTACCACGCTTAACCGGAATACAGCCAATTCGTCGAGCATAAAAACCGATTATAGGCATGAAGGTTAAAGATGACTTCATAATAAATTTTGGTTTGGGCGTTTTTGATACTATCATCATAACGTCTAAAAAACTCTGATGTTTTGCAGCAATCAGCATTTCACCCGATGGCGGCTCTCCTCTAATTTCAGTCTTCAACCCGATTATCCAAGAAGCCGACCAAGTTACATAATTACAGAAAAAACGTACCACTAAATAAGCATAGTCAGTCCTAAGCAACGAAATTGGGGCACCAAAAAAAGCAATTACTGTCATTGCAAGATACATCTGCAAGGCAAATATTAAAGAACGAATCCATTGAATTATGAACAGCATTACAGAAGCCTTTTAAGAGAAGTTTTCACTGCCATTCTTGTTGCAAAAATAGATATAATTACGAATATAAGCGGAACCGTTCCAAGCCATATCTTATCAATTAAATCAAGATTAACTTCATCTAATATTCCTAAATTTTCACTAAAGTCCGGCATTAGGACCAATACGATTCCGGCACAAAATGTTCCTAAAATTGATCCAATAAAAACTCGAATGGTAAATTTTCGAACAAAGGATGTTACAATAAATGAATCAAAAGCACCAACAAGCCGAAGGACCCTGAGAACTTTTATATTTGCAGATAATGCCGCGTTTGCCGCCATGCTAACCATTGCTAATGACGATAATACGAGTAATGCAACTGTGAAGATCCCAAGTTGACTAATTAACGCCGCAAAAACTTCAATGGGCTGCCTCCATTGCGAATGGCTATCTAGAGTCGCCGACGGAAGTTCTGCGCTAAGACGTAATCTAAGACCCTCATAATCAACACCGACGTCAGTTTCTTGTATTTCAATTAACGCCGGCATTTCAATTGCTTCCAATGGAAAATCAAAACCAAGCCACGGTTCTAGTAATTTTTTCTTATCTTGAAGTCCAACAAGACGTGCCGACCCAACACCCTTTGTTTGATCCAGGATAGCTAGCGCTATACTAGTTTGTTTTTCTAATAGATCGGTTGGCGCTGACAATCGTATAGAAGAGGCACTTTTTAGTGATTCTCCCCACCTATTGGATAGTTCGGCGCATATTAGCGAGAAGGCTAATCCTATAACGGCGACAAAGCTCATTGCCCCAGCCGTAAAAGTTGTTAGCCAAACCGTAAAACCCGTATTTGGAACGACTTGTATGTGATCAGGACTAGCCAAGAGTGATTTCCAAAAATTCAACATAAAGGACACTACAGATCAGCTCCTGCTTGGCTTAATTTTAAATCTGAAATTCTTAAAGTCCTAGCCGTCACATGAGCCTTAGCCAGCCGAATTAAAGAAAGGTCATGTGTAGAAATGAAGATTGTTTTACCCATTTTATTTAATTCGATCATAAGTGTTAAAAGCCTCTGCGACATCTCCCAATCTACATTTCCAGTTGGCTCATCAGCCAATATTATCTCCGGTGACATAATTACGGCTCTCGCGAGTGCTAATCTTTGTCGTTCACCTCCAGATAATTCCTGCGGTTTCACATTAGACTTTGAGTCCAGACCAACCCACTTCATTAATTCCAAAACATTTGCACGTTCTTTAGTATTATCCATACCAGCAACCGTTAAAGGCAACGCAATATTTTCTTCAATACTCAAATGATCTAAGAATTCACAATTCTGATGTACTATTCCTAAGCGTCTTCTCATCTGGGAAAGTTCATAATTACTCATATTTCTAGTCTCTTGGCCAAAGACACTTATATTTCCCACTTCCGGAATAAGAGCGCCAGCGCAAAGATTAATGAACGTAGTTTTCCCAGACCCAGATGGACCAGTTAAGAAGTAGAAGGAGCCGGGAGCTACACTTAATGACACTCCAGAAAAAACTGAATTACCGCCGTAAGAATAGCTAACCTTCGATATTTCTAGCAAAACCGTTCCAAAAATCTAAAATATGAAAATATTATAACCCAAACCTAGCACTTTTCCCTATGCTATGGAAAACAATATATGCAATAAGTAATTTATTACTTCTATAAAACCGAGCATCAAAGCTTATGTTAATCAAGTGCCCAAATTGCAACGCCCAATACGAAGTTCCAAATGATATAATACCTGCGACAGGAAGAGATGTTCAGTGCTCAAACTGCTCTAAAACTTGGTTTGTAACCGGTCTTTCTGGCAAAAAAACTGTCAAAGATAAAATCTCTAATTACGAAGGTCCACAGAGCAGCGGTTTACCCAAATTTGAAACAACTGAAAGTTTTCTTAAAGATAAATCTAGTAAGGATATCGATGCAGATGTCTTGGAAATTCTAAGAGAAGAGGCTGACCTTGAGATAAGAACTCGAGAGGCAGATCGCAATGCAAGCAGTGCTGCGCAAAAGCCATTAAGTAAAAGAGCCATTAAAAATAGTACTAAAGACAATCGCAAAGCACACGATAAGATATTGCCAAATAATATCGAAATAGGAACTACCTTAGAGGAAACCTTAGCGCCAAACTCTCCAGATGAAGTCCCGGAAAAATCTAAAACCAAATCTGGTAAAGTTGGGTTTTTTATCGGGTTAGCAATAATTGGTGTTTGTTGGGCAGCGTTTACCTTTGAAGACTTAATCACTCAATCCATGCCACAAGCAGCAGCGTATATGGAAATTTACAAAAACTATGTAGATTACCTAATAGCAATAAGAGACGGTGTACTAGAAAATTTACTAGAACAAATCAAAAATTAAAAATACGTGCATTAGAGCTGCTCATTTCAACCAGAAAGGTATTTTGTCTCGAGCTATAATTTCCTCCAAGGCTGGCCTCTCTCGTATAACTGAATATTCATGATTATTTGTTAAGACTTCTGGCACCAAAGGTCTAGTATTATACTCACTGGCCATTGCAGCCCCGTATGCTCCAGCAGAACGAAAAGCCACAAGATCGCCCGAGCTACATTTTTTCATAGCACGGGATTTGGCAAATGTGTCGCCAGTTTCGCATACTGGGCCAACTACATCATAAATCGCGTTCTCTTGGTTTGAAGAAGATTTTTTGACTGGAATTATATCATGATATGCTTCGTAGAGAGCTGGACGCAATAAATCATTCATTGCTGCATCCAAAATCAAAAATTCCCTGTCGTGCCCTTTTTTAACGTAAATTACCTCTGAAACAAGCAAACCAGCGTTACCGACTAATAGTCTTCCAGGCTCGATTTCTATTTCACAATTTAGGTGGCCTAATACTCTCTTAACCATTTCACCATATTCTTTTGGTGTTGGAGGGCTGCCATCTTCCAATCCATATGGAATACCCAAACCACCACCCAAATCAAGTCGCGTGATTTCATGCCCATCAGACCTCAAGACGTCAGTGAGATCAGCGATTTTCTTATATGCTTTCTCAAAAGGTAAAAGTTGAGTAAGTTGACTACCTATGTGGAGATCTATTCCCACAACCTGTATACCAGGCAGTGAAGCAGCTCTTGCATAAACTTCTCTTGCCCTTGATATTGGTATTCCAAATTTGTTCTCAGCCTTACCTGTAGCAATTTTTTCATGAGTTTTGGCGTCAACGTCTGGATTTACTCTTATACTTATTGGCGCTACTCGGTTCATATCATGAGCTATGCTTGATAATACTAATAGTTCCTCCTCAGACTCAATATTAAACTGTCGCACCCCCTCATGCAGGGCGAGTTTCATCTCAGCACCAGTTTTTCCAACTCCTGAAAAAACGATACGGCTACCGTCTACACCAGCGTCTCTGGCTCGTTTATATTCACCACCAGAAACAACGTCCATTCCAGCACCAAATTTTGCCAATGTTTTTAAAATAGCCTGATTTGAGGCAGCCTTAACCGCATAACATATCAAGTGATCAACACCACTAAGAGCGCTTTCAAATAGATCAAAATGTCTACGCAAGGTTGCAGTAGAGTAAATATAAAATGGTGTCCCTACTTCTTTCGCAATCTCTTGTATTGAGACTTCTTCGGCATGAAGAATGCCCTCCTTATAAGAAAAATGATCCATTTAAAAATACCTAATTAAAAGCTTGGGAAATAATTCCGATACATATTGTAGACAATTCTGGAAAATGTAAATGAGGTCAGAGTATATAATAATAACCACTAATCTTTTACTACGCCTCAGTC
>Ga0213860_10001272_pt1 | contig 10233 bp, 11 predicted proteins | sample PICome_3_FD_160118 | JGI IMG/M metagenome (GOLD analysis project Ga0213860, IMG submission 160118) | Coastal seawater microbial communities near Pivers Island, North Carolina, United States - PICO550 | ecosystem: Environmental > Aquatic > Marine > Coastal | place: USA: North Carolina...
ATTACTGTATAATCGTGCTTTAACGGGTCATAGTGTTCAGTAACTGAAACTTCTACAAACTCGTTGTCTTTATTGACACCCTGCAATTTAAATGCAGGAAACTTCTCTCCTACTCCAATCATGATACATCAAACTCCTCTGATACTTCATCAGGCGTTTCGCCGCCTTGGTCATTAATTCTTCTTAATAACTCTAGTTGTGCGTCTGCTGTTGGTCTAACAAGAATTTCATCCATAGACTTAAGGTCTGCAGTTAATTCTTTTTCCCAATCTTCAAGTTCTCTTGGTTTACATTTTAGAACTTGTAATTGATACTCGACATTAAATACCTGTGGGCCAGTCTTTTTTCTTTTAAAATGGATATCATATCCTGTGACTGGGTCTGTTGGGTCACCCAACTCTTCCATAGCTACTATTACTTGGTCGAATAGTTTTCTTTTTAGATTAAGAACTTTTACTGATTTATCGGCGTAGTCAATACACTGAACGGCATAAGACCATCCACATTTTAAGTCAGGGTAAAAGTCACGAACATGGTCATGTTCTAAGTTATTAAAGGTTTCTGAGTTTCTATCAAAAGATAAACACTCCATAGGAATATTTTTTCCGTTTTCACCTTTAATCCAGTATACATATCTAGGTAATAAGTCACCAACAAGTCTTACATGATGGTCTTCTTTACCTGCATAGTTATAAGTTTCAATTTTTGATTTTTGGGCTGAGCCCTTGGTTTGGTTGAATCCAATTGCCATTTTTATTCTCCTAATGTCTCCTCGTAATAAAAGTGTATCCTTCCATCTCTTATTTCGAGCAGTCTGTTATTATTTATAATTTCCTCTGAAACTGGACATTCCAGAAGGTCTAATGTGGTGTCTTTTGTATTTACATAGTTGTGATAATTGCGGAATGATGCGACACCTGCATACTCTACAACTTCTTTATCACTCAATGCTCGACCAGCTTCAAGTAACTCTTTTGGATTTAAGAGATACGATTTTCCACCGAATCGATACTGATAAAACTTAAAAGTCTTATCATGGTAATTTTTTGGTTTAATCTTGTAAGTTATAATACGAAGGATAGTTACTATATCAGCAACATTTCCTTTGCTTATTTTCATTATCTTATTCCAATCAAACAGTAACATATTATAACAAATTTTTGAACTCGTGTCAAGAACTATTTTTGTCGTGTCTTAAGTCATTGGGACGACCCTGCATTTTACCCATATCATCTGGTGAGATTGTAGCATGCACTTCGCTTTCTGCCATCTTCACAAGACTTCCTCTGTATATATGTGAACCACAATGCATTAAGTCAATGAAAGGTAATGCCCAAATATCAATACCTAACTCACGAACATACTCTGAAAACATATAATCTTCAGAAAGATATCTATTTTCTTTATTAATTATGCAATCAAAGAAAGCAGTTATTTGTTCGCCTGGTGCAAACTCTCCTTCCCTAACATGGTCAGGAGTATATAATAACTCAGGGTGTGCTTCTGCATATTCTGTAAATACTTCTCTTTCTATAAGCATAAATCCAGTTGCCCCTTCTTTGACTTTTATAGGGTCAAATACAGGAGCTTGTCCATTAGGATAAGTTTTAGGACATGGATTAAATGCCATATCTCCTCCAACTAATTCTAACTCCCAAGGGTTATCATCAAACTGACCACTTTTAGCTGCACGGATTATCTTTTCCCATGCAATAGTTTTCTTTGGATACAAACCACACATTATTCTATACTTTTTAGGATAAATTGCTACTAAATGTAACATATACATTAAATCCATAGACTTCCATCCAATATCACTATCTATAAAAAGCAAATGTGTACAATCACTTTTTAAAAAATTAGCAACACAATAATTTCTTGCCCTAGTTATTAGACTTTCATTAAAAATGTAATATAGCTGTGCACCAATGCCATATTGTTGCATTACTCCACAACTTTCCATCAAAGCTCTTGTGTATAAACCATGGCACATACCTCCATACATTGGAGTAGCAACCATAATTTTATTCTGTCTCATTGCGTCTAAATCTAATTGTATTTCACTCATAATACTTTTACCTCATAATCCTGTTTTAAGTAGTAACCCATTCTAGCATTTGCTTGTCGAGCTGCTGTTTTTCCTTTTAAATGTATATCAACCACTACTGGTTTTTCTTTTCCTTCTTTTTCACGAATAACTCTACCAATTAACTGTGTTAGTAAAGGTTCATTGTTAACTGGTGTACCTAACACTAAACAACTCAAGTCATTGAGTGATATACCTTCTGAAAATATTGACTGTGTACCAAATAGTATATTTTTATCTCGTTTTATTTGTTCCATAGTTTTTTCTCTTTCTATAAAATCCATATCCCCTGTAACTGATACTGCATTATCGCCAACTAATCTAGCACATGCTTTTAGAAATGCAACTCTGTCAGACACTACTAATACCTTATGTCCTAGAGCAGCATACTTTGCAGCTATCATTGCAACACTATGTACATATTCTTCGTTATATGCTAAGTGATTTATGCGTTCTGCCCAAGGAGTATACGCACCATCTAAAAATCTTATGTCCGATTTTATAATATGTACCTCTGGTATAAGATAGTTTTCTTTGGGTGGTTTCATAACATTATGCCCAAAATAGTCTCTAAAAACTACATGACGTCCATCTTTTCTTTCCAAAGTTCCCGTTAGCCCTATCTTATATCTTGTAGGCATTTCGTCTACAATACGAGTAAAAGTAGGACTACTAACGTGATGCATTTCATCTAGTATCAATGTTCCAAACTCTTGTTTTATGTCGTCCATTTTTCGGTACAAACTCTGTATATTCCCGACAACGATAGGTGCTTTTACATTAAACTGTCCACTACCTATTCTGCCTGCCTGTATTCCAAAGCATTTTTGTACTTCTTTTTCCCACTGATTTCTTAAATTAGTTGTATGGGTAACAACTAATGTCTTCTGACCTAGCTTCGCTGCGATAGCTAAACCTGTAAATGTCTTTCCCCAACTTACCCATGCGTTAACTATAGCATTGTCTTGTATCTCGTCATGTACCCTCTTTTGGCTTGGTCGTAAATCAAACTTAAATTTTTCATGTTCTACAGGCATATTAACCCTCTTATCGATTATTTCGTAATCGTCTGGGATTAAATCCATTCTTCCGATAGGTATGGATATCAAACCTTCTTTTATAAATCGTATCGTTTTAAATACTAAAGGTGGGTCTGTAGGTATACGAGGAGGAATACTATAAGTAAGTTCTTTTTCGATAGAATTGTGTAAATCTTTGTTTACACTCATGTATATTCTGTTACTAAGAACTGCTTTCATATATCTTATTCCTTAGATTCGTACTAGAAAAAGAGTGAGCTCTACTAGTGTAAAAAATCTCATGTAATCCTTTTCCTGTAAAATGTCTATCTGTCCAATCTTCCCCGACAAATCTAAGATGTATTGGAGTTGCTTCTAGTAAATCTAATAGACTTTGTTCTGTATCATAAGGAATAATCTCGTCTATATACTTAACTGCTCGTAGTTGTACATATCTTTCAAATATGGACTGCACTGGTTGTTTCTTCTCTTGCCTGTCTATGCTGGGGTCTGTTTGTAATCCTACTATTAAATAGTCGCAATTATCCTTTGCTTCTTTCAGCATTACTATATGTCCTGCATGAAGCAAATCAAATGCTCCACAAGTAAATCCTATCTGTTTGTCCATTCTTCCCATATTTTTTTATTTTGTTTCTTCATCATTGGAGAGTTATTATCCCAAGGACTAGACCATCCACATTTTTTCTTTCTTTCTTGTATATGTTTTGGTAGATAATCTTTCATACCTTCTCTCAATAAATATTTATATGTTCCTGAAGCGTAATCTTTGTGTAACTTCATTTTTACTCTACCATCTTGTTGATAAATATATCTAGCAAATTCTTGCGTAAGATATACAGGTCTAGATTCCATACCAAATAATCCGCATGTTTGGTCAGCAGCTAACACATTATTTTCACTTGTTACCATTAAATCCATAAAGAGTGTAGAGTTAAATCCTTGTTTATCTTTTTCAAATATACTACTCTGTACCCAAGGTTGGTTCTTTGGAAACTGCTCTATCCAAGTCTGGTTGTAGCCTTTTGTATATCTTTTAGCATGGTGTTGATATCCGCTAAAAAACTCGTCTGCACTGTCTCCTGTAAGTACAACTTTGCACCCATCCTCAGAAGCAGCTTTAGCTAGTGCGTATCTAGGTGCTCGTCTATTATTGTCATTCCATATGTAGTTATTACGCTCCATCCAAGCCTTACCATATTCATCTCTTTGAGACTTAGATAAAGTTACTACTTTGTAAGGAACTCCCCATTCTTCGCAAGTCTTGATTGCTAGTTTTGATTCGTCAGCAAATATATCTTGTCTATAGAACTGTCCAGCTTCATCAGAATAAGCACAGATATAGGCAGTTAAATCTAATCCCATGTCTTTTACTACTCCTAGTGCGGCTGTGCTGTCTAGTCCTCCGCTTAAAAATATGGCAGTCTTTTGTTTATTCTTTGCAACTTTCCTTATACCTGTTACTAGCATATGTTGAAACTGTTCTTTATTAAAAGGATTATTCTCTACTTTGTAACCGCCCCATAAGTTTAATCCTCTTTTTACAACACCTGTCATTATATTATAATGATATAGTTGTCCAGGCTCTACTTTCCTAACTCCTTTGAAAGGACTGTTAGCACCTGTCCATATAGCATTTTTAAGAAATCCATCTGTTAAAGGCTCAGCTGTAACATCTTTAAAACTAGCTAGACTTGTTGTAATACTAATTCCATTATTCTTCTCTCGTCTAAACCACAAAGGTTTTGCTCCAAAATGGTCTCTTACAATATCACATATTCCTGTTCTATAATCCATATAACAAAAAGAGCCATGCCAATTTGTGAACTCTATAAATTTGAAGCCATATTTCTCATATCCATCTGCTAAAAATTTGGTGTCATTTGGTATATTGGAATCATACATTTCTCCATTAAATACCATTATATTACCTTTCTTAGTTATATAAGGTTGAACTTCTTTTTCTCCTGAAATATCTAGTAGCACATGAGACCAAGTTAGAGTATTAAAATATCTAATAGTTTCTCCACGCGCATCAGGCCCTCGGAATCTTTGTGCATCTATCATGCCATCTATGTCATCACCTCTAGTGCTTACAACAAATCCACACATTATAACTCTTTCCAGTGTAATATTGTGTTTTCTTTTATATCATGCCATTTCATAAACTCTACATCAAACATAATAATTTTGTTATCTACTTTACTAGTATCTTCATTGATTGCTCTCATGTCCATACCTCTAGTCCACTCGGGATTAGTAGTCATTTCTCTTGTCTTTGTTTCTCCTGTTTTCAAACATTCAAACTGTACTAGACATACTTTCTTTTCTAGTTTTCTTTTTAGTTTATCTAAATCTTGCGCCATGTATCTTTTTTCCTTTCAGTTGCATACTCCCATAAAGCATAAGGTATACCTTTTTTATAAAGTATACCTGCCCATGTTTCTTCTGCCTTTGGTGGTCTTGCCACAGTAAAAGGAAAGGGACAATCCTTTAGCCATAATACTGTTGCCACATCTTTTTTCTTTACAATTCTAATTTTATGATACTTCAATGGAGCTGTTTCTAGCTTTTCATTGTAAAAGTATAATCCATTAGAATCAACAAAATGTTTTCCCCTGTGCTTAAGCATCGCTACTTCGTCGTCACATTGATACTTAAGTGGATATAAACTCTTCATTGGAGTTTGTAATCTTCTCAACCCTAGCGATTCTCCTAGCATGTTTCTATCGTCAATGACTTGGTCATCAAGCCACAGCATATTATCCAGCTCCTCTGGCTCGTTGTGAATTACGTATACTGGATATCTAATCATTTCTAGTCCTTCTAGTGTTCCATGTTTTACTCCAAAAATCTATAACATTATTATAAGTTTCTGTTCCATAAACACAAAACCATACTTCTTCGGGTTGTATTGTTTGTAAACGGTTATATTTTGATAAATCTACTATATAACTTTCCCTTTTAGTTAAGTTCCATTCTATACAAACATTAGCTTTTGATGGAAAATATTTAGGTCCTTGATACTCCCATCTCCACTCAAATCTAGTAGCTACTAGGTTACCTATTCCCATTCTATGTTGTGGGAGGGCGAAGCTGTGAGCTTGTTTTCTATACTGAGTTATGATTGAATCTCCTGTACCTAAAAATATTTCTATATTTTTATCATAATAAGTTTTAAAAGTATATCCTGTATTGTAATCTATATAAGGCTCTCTACTATAAAAAGTAGCAGCCTTCTCTAGCATATAATCCCAGTCTGGTTCAAAATTAATTTGCATATAACTTTTCAAATTTACCTAATGAATAATCATCAGCAACATCAAAGTCACATCCAACTGGAGCACCAGGGATTGATAGTCCTCTATCTTTTTGTATAAACTCTTGTAATTTTTGTGAGTAGTGTTCTATTTCATCTTCAGGCACTTCTGCTAAAACCGAGTCGTGAACAAGTGCGAATATCTTAGACTTCATTCCTGTCTTTTCTATATACTTCTGCATATCGATACCGCCCATAAGGTTGATATCAGATGCTACAGATTGTACTAAGAAGTTGATTCCACTACGTACTTCATGAGAAGCGATTCCTTTGTCTTGTGAATGGACATCAGGTAATCTTCTCTTTCTGCCAAATCTACTGTAAACAAATCCATTTGCTTGAATGAACTTCTTCTGATAGTCTAGCCAATCACGAAGTTTAGGGAACGCTTCGAAATAATCTTTAATAGTATTCGCTGCATCTTGCATACTGAAGTATTCTCCACTATCCTTTGTTACTTGTTCACTTATCTTCTTCGGCCCAGCTCCATACATGATACCAAAGGTAACAGCTTTAGCTTGTTGTCTTTGTGCACCGTACATTTCTGCGACATCATCAACATCGCAAGGTAATCTGAATACTTGTTTCGCAATCGTACTATGAAAGTTACCACCGCTTCTAAATACTTCCATCAAACCTTTATCATCTGCTAGTACAGCCGCACAGTATACTTCTGCTGTTGTCAAGTCCATTGCCACAATCTTGTGTCCTGCTTTGGCTTTGATACAGCCTTTTACTGTGGGATTATCTCTAGGGAGCTGTTGCATATTAAGTTTACCACTACTACTCAATCTACCACTGGTTGTGCCATGTAGATTGAAGTTTGTTCTAAGTCTTCCATCCATGTCTAGGTTAGGAATAATTTTATCAAGATATGTAGTCTTGATTTTAACCTTTTGACGAACTTCTAGAATGTGTTTAGGCACATCATGTTCTTCTGCAAGATTACCAAGTACTTCAGCATCTGTACTGAGTGCACCCGTTGCGGTTTTCTTGTCAGACTTCAGTCCGATATAGTCAAAGAGTAAAGCTCTTAGTTGCAGAGTTGAGTTAGGGTTAAATGCCCCTTTATCTGCGATAAACTGTTTGACTTCAGGAAACTCATATAGAGCTTTTACTGCTGCATCAATATCTTCGCCCATACGCTTCTGACCAAATTCTAGACGAACTTTGTCGAAGGGAACGCCATTGTTCTCGATACATTTTAGAAATCTACATCCTTCTATTAGGATTCTTCTATATACTCCATAGAGTTTATCATTTGTTTTGAGAGCTTTCTCAAACTTCTCAAATAACATAAACGTTACGATAGCATCCATTGCCGCGTAGTTCTGCATGACTTCAAATGGAACCATACTATAATCAAAAGAATCTTTGAGTATACCTGTTCTTTTCTTGAAGTCAGCTATCCAGTTGGAAAGTTCTGCCTCGTAGTCTCCATATGGAGTATGCTTGATTGCTAGTGTCTTAAGACCGTGTGTTCCTGGTCTCTCGTCAAACATATAATGCATAAGCATAGTATCCTCGAAATGAGGAAACTCAAAGTTGAAATGATACTCAAACCATTGTAAGTCAAACTTAGCATTGTGAAATACTACTCGTTTCTTATTGAATATCTCTTGCATGAGTCTTTCGGATTCTTCATCCATGCACTCACAATCGGCATAGATACCATGCTCATTTTCATAGGACATCGAGAAACCTAGCATGTAGCCATCACGGCAGTACAATGCTGAAGTCTCTGAGTCAAGCGCTATGAAGTCGCCTTCGTGGTCTAACGCATCTTGCAGCCACGCATTTAGTTGTTCTGTGTCTTGTATACCATAGCACTTATCTTTGCCTATGGTCATTTGTTTGAGTTCTCCACTCACATATCCCGTTATACTCTCGACTGCTTCCTCGAACGACTTCTTTGCTTCTGGTCTGAACTTTATCATCGCGGGATTAATTATTGCTAAAAATTTATCATCGCAAACTTTTCCATTGTACTCAGTTATGGATGTCTTTCTAGTATACATTTTGAAAGGCTCGGAACCTACAACAATGAGCCATTCGTACGCATCGATATCGATTTCGATATCAACATCTCTTTTCAAAATTTTCTTTTTAGAACTATCACTACATAGAGCATATCTATCATACTCGAAATCAAAGTACTTATCCCAGTTTGTACTGGACATTGTTGTTTCTATTAATGCTACTTTACTCATTACCACTCCCATGTATATTGTTCGCTAATATCTTTCCAATTAGTTTTTCTTGCTATTTTATATAATGTACCTTCTGTACTCACTTCTATTCCTTTTTGTTTTAACACTTCCTGCCATCCATTAGCCCACTCTATTTTCTGCGCTCTAGAGGTAAAAGGAGACTTGTCTTGTAAATCTTCACATATTTCTACTACTAATTGTTCATTTAATTTAGTATTTTTATGAGTTGCTCTACTATCTATTGAATTTTGTCTAGCAGAATTACCGTCAAAGTCACATACTAAGTGTTCTGTATTTACACATAGTTTTTCATTACAAGTATGCCTGACAGAAGGTAATTTACTATACGGTATATCATACTTAAATGAACATATTACTCTATGTATAAATCTTTTTACTTTCTTACCTTCTATATCAAATTTTCTTGTAGGATAATGTGAACCTTTATTCGGTTTATCATTCCAAATTATGCATCCATTTTCATTCGGAGTAGCCATATTTTCTATATACCAATCTAGTTTTTCTTTATTTGATAAACCTGTAGGCACTCTTTTACTAGGCTCTCTTCTGTTTGAATAATTTGCACGATGAACTGTTCTTAGTTGATTGTCCCTTCTACTTTCTGCTATAATATGGTCAGGATTACAACACCTGCCGTGGTCTATTCCATGCTCTAAACATATATCTTCGCAAGTATGGCTTGCTTGCATACCTTTTTCCCATTTAAAACAATCATCACTATACTGATGTTGCTTGAAATAACGATATGCATATGGCCAACTTCGTTTGCCATCTTCAGTTATAGTAAGTTTCCATCTAGGTGCTTTATTTGTTTTAGGAGGAAGCCAACATCCTGTTATAGGATGAACAACTATGGTATTTTCTAGATGCCATTTCACTGCCTCATGTTTTATAACACCTGCTGGTTTCTGTTTAGCCATATAACTTTTCCTTTAATCTTTCTATTTCTGGCTTTGTTAGATTACCAGGGTCTATGTTATCTCTTAGTTTTACAACTCTTGCAGACATTTCTAACTTGTCAGCAAGGTCTTTGGCTTTCTCAGCCGCTTGTATTCCTGCATCGTCTCCGTCAAACATAATGTCAACTCCTGTGATACCTTGGAGTTTCAGTAGACTTAGTTTGACCCAGTTGACTTGTTGTGTACCGAAACAGCACACTGTATTCTTGAGACCTTTGTCCCAAAGGTTAAGAGCATCAAAGATGCCCTCTACCAATATAACTCTGTTTTGTATAGGTTTTACTTTTGCTGGACAAAAAGGCATCTCTACACCTTGTGGGTAGATATAATACTTTTGATTACTGAAGTCATCCAGACTTCTACCTATCAAAGCCACCGTCTTACCTGTGATATCTCGTATCGGAAAGATGATGCGATTCTCAAACTTAGGAACGTTCCATGTGAACGCATCCCATTTAGCTAGAGTCTCCTCAGATATATTTCTGATTCCACCACCTTTCCACGATAGTCTATCCTTTGGGAGTTGGATACCGACAGTTGCTGACCTGACTTTATTAATTGATTCTTTGATTCTGTGCATACGAACTTCTAGTGGAGAAGC
>Ga0213860_10001273_pt1 | contig 10231 bp, 15 predicted proteins | sample PICome_3_FD_160118 | JGI IMG/M metagenome (GOLD analysis project Ga0213860, IMG submission 160118) | Coastal seawater microbial communities near Pivers Island, North Carolina, United States - PICO550 | ecosystem: Environmental > Aquatic > Marine > Coastal | place: USA: North Carolina...
AATTTTTTCAAAAAGAAATCATCAAAAGAATCGGGACGACTTATTGGACAAGAACTGATTGATAAAGTCAAAGATCTTGATCATTTAAGTAAAACTAAGATTGCTATTGCTTGTGGGTACTATCGAGTTGTGAACGGTGAGACTTACCCACGTTTTACTGAATTTTACACTGCAATTCTGGATTCCAAACGCATACATTTAGGACCCCATCGCAAGTTGAGTTATCGTGCAATGGTTCAGGGCAACGGCAATATCGTGATCGGCAAAGCTTACACTGCCATGATGGATTTAGATCCTGGTGATGAGTTTGACATCAAACTTGGTAAGGATTTTATCGGATTGACTCGTGTGGATCCGCTAAATATACAAACCAATTCATAGACTGTCACAGCACTCCTTGCACGGGGTGCTTTTTTATTGTATTATGACTTCATACGAAACAAAAACAATGACTCAAATGCCAACTAATTATGATGATACACTTGACTATTGTGAAATACTTCTCAAGGCTATATTTGAAGATGCTCTAACTCTTGAAGGAAGCACTGAATATAAACTAAAAGAAGTTCAAGTGATTGTTGCACATTTATCAAACATTGAAAAAATGAAGTACACATGGAGGTCGGCACGATAACTGACATTCCCACAACCGTCACACCACTCCTTCACAGAGGTGGTTTTTTATTGTATAATACTCTCATACACACAGAAACACATTATGATCGACGACTCCATATTTCAGATCTATGGCAGAGTTTTGAAAGGAGATAAATCAGCCATCCAACAACTCACAGACCTCCACCGCAAAAATTTTCCAAACCATTTCTGCCACGACTCCTCATATGTGTCTTTTAACAGAAAAAAAGACCTGCACATGTTCTACCTCCACCTAACCCAATGATTGCTCTTTATTTTGAATCCGAAAACGGAACTCAATTTGATACTGCTATTTTTGATGGTTATGGTGTTGGAGACCGACTTCTTGAAGGCGTTAAGTTTATTGTAAAGATTAAGAACGGTAAACTTCATCCCACTATTCATCCCGACGATTCCAAATACTTTTCTACTCTAAATCAAAAGTATTGGATGGACAAAGTGACTGAGTATGTTCAAGACCATGATATATTTGAACATACTGAAAGTGGTGAAGATCTTTATCTTGTACTTGATGAAACTCCTCAACCAGTTGAGGGTGTTGTTGGTAAAGCATACACTTGGGAAGAAGTGCTTCAAGAATTAAAAGAAAAAGACGAACTGGCACAGGAGCACTCCACAAGGTCTCCAAATGTCTTATAATGATTTCATACACAAAGAACTGAAATGACTGCCTTCACTTACAAAGGATACGGACGCATCTACACTAATCCAGAGCATATTCAAGAGGCAGAAAACATCATTCAAGAACTTGATAAGTTTGAGTGGAGTTATTATCCAGGAGGAATTGTAACATCTTGGGACAGGTATCCAAATGTTAAGTATGTTGGTAAGTTTGAACTTGACGAAGAAAAGTTCAAAGAACTCTGTAAAGAACGAAACATTCCTGTGTTTATCTTTGATGCTGGTATGAATGATTATCCTTCTGGTTATACTAAAATTTTGAATGTAGAAGAAATCAAAGAACTTTCTTATGATGTGGAGGCACTCTAATGATTTCATACACACAAAGGACTAAGGAGTTGACAGATGACTGATTGGAAATCTCTTATCACACGAGAAATGAATAACCGTGATGATTCATGGGATAGTGTTGTTTCATGCACTCTCACCGAAGAAGAACTTTGTGAACAGTTTGATGATGGTTACGGTGGTAGTGAAGGAAAACCATTTACTCTATGGACTAAAACGAGAGTTTATTTTCCTGTAGTATATGATGGTAAGGAGTGGGTTGAAAGTGTATCCCGTGATCCAGATGGAAAACCAACAAGTCATTTTGGGGGAGAGTAAACCACTTCCACAACTGTCACAGCACTCCTTGACTGGGGTGGTTTTTTATTGTATAATGACTTTATACACATAATCCAACCATGACTAAACAAACTTATGGTTTAGATGTAGAAAAAATCAACACTATTGAAGATGTGAAAAATGTTTTCAAACTGATGAATTTGGTTGGGTATTTTGATCCACAAGAAGAAGAAGATGAAAACTATAATCTTCGCGAATATTTTACTATTCTGCAAGAACCACAAACACTTGAACTGAAACTTGATATTCCAGAGAAACCCAAAACTCTGGATGAAATCTCACAAGAACTTGATGAGAAGATTGATAAACTGATTGAGAATACTAAAAACAAGTTCTATCAATCCAAATGTATTTCAGAAAAGTTATACAACACAAAGTTTGATAGAATTATTCAGGACTTTGAGTATGCTGTAAAGTATGGAAACTTCTTTAAACCCAAATTTACTTATGCTACAACTGGAACTGATTTGAGTGTTGGTTCTTATGAAACCTCTCTTCAAATCAAACAGGGAAATAACCACAAGGGTTATTATACGATTGGAAATCAACGATATTTTAGGTATTATATGGATGAGAAACCAAATCGTTTCGTGAGGTTTTTTATGAAAACTTGTCTTGGGTTCCTTTGGTTGGAAGGAACGTGATGAAGAGATTGAATCCATGAATAACTAAACCACTTCCACAACCGTCACAGCACTCCTTCACAGGGGTGCTTTTTTATTGTATACTACATTCATACGAAACAAACCAATGACCGTCAGGCACGAAATCAAATCTCAACTTGCCAAACTTCTTGCCACTGAAGACCTTGTGGTTGAGAATAAGAATGTTGAGACCGCATGTTTCAATGTCCATACTCGTGTGCTGACATTGCCGAACTGGGATAAGGCAGGTAATGAGATATATGATATGTTGGTGGCACATGAAGTGGGACATGCACTATATACACCAGATCGTGATTGGATAAAAGAATACAAGATACCTCCACAGTTTGTGAATGTGGTGGAGGATGTTCGCATTGAGAAAATGATGAAGCGTCGTTATGCTGGTATCTCTAAGACCTTCTATAAAGGATATAATGTTCTTGCCGATGAGGACTTCTTTGGTGTTGAGTGTGAAGATGTAAGTAAGATGAATCTTGCCGACCGTGTAAATCTTCACTTCAAGATTGGTAACTTTGTTGATATTCCTTTCGGTGAAGATGTAGAGATGTCTATTGTTCGCATGATCAAAGATTGTGAGAACTTTGATGATGTTCTGATTGCGGCACAGACACTCTATAAGTATTGTAAGGAGCAGATGAACACCGAAACCAAGACTGATATGGATTCATTGGAATCACAAAGTTCTGGTTCATCTGAAGAACAGTCTGATAACTCCATGGAGCAACAACAGCAACCTGGAGAATCTGAAGATAGTACTGATACCGAGCAAGACACCACCGAGCAAGACACCGAGCAAGACACCGAGCATGTTCATCAGGGTGGAGAAACTAATTCTGAACCTAAAGTAGATACAATGGACTCATTAGAAGATGCAATTAAAAAACTTGCATCTATGGATGGATTTGAGAATGTTTATATAGAACTTCCTCAAGTTAATCTTGATGATATTATTGTTCCAAATGGAGAGATTCATGAGAGATGTGATGAACTCTGGGACAATCCTCACGATCCTTATCTGTTTGATTATGTTGATAGTGAGTTTCTGAAATTTAAAAAATCAGCACAGAAAGAGGTAAATTATCTTGTCAAAGAATTTGAGTGTAGAAAATCTGCTAATAGTTATGCTCGTGCTACTACTAGTCGCACTGGAGTTTTGGACTGCTCTAAACTTCACACCTACAAATACAACGAAGACTTGTTCAAGAAAGTAACCACACTTGCCGATGGTAAAGATCATGGATTGATTTTTATACTTGATTGGTCTGGTTCTATGGGAAGGGTAATGATGGATACTATGAAACAGTTATTCAATCTTGTATGGTTCTGTAAGAAAGTTTCTATTCCATTTGAGGTATATGCATTTACGAATGAGTATCCATTAATGAGTTATGATGGAGAACAACTTTGCCGTAAAAGACCATATGAGAAAAAAGATGGTTTGATGCAGGTCAGAGAACAGTTTTCTTTGATGAATATTTTGTCCCACAAAGTCAATTCTAAAACTTTAGAAAAACAACTGAAGAATATGTTTCGTCTTGCACAATATATTAATTTCGGTGGGAGATATTCTATTCCTGTTGGAATGGAATTGTCTGGAACTCCTTTGGATGAAACGATGATTGCACTTCATCAAATTATTCCACAATTTAAGAAAAATACTAAAGTTCAAAAAGTTCAGTGTGTTGTTCTGACTGATGGTGAGGGTTATGGACTTACTTATCATCGTGAGATTCAACGTTCTTGGGAATTTGAACCTTTTATTGGAGTTGGTAGAATTACTGATAACTGTTATCTCCGAGATCGTAAAACGGGAAACACTTATTCTTTGGATTCTATGTGGGATGATTACACTGATATTTTAATTCAAAATTTGAGAGACAATTTTACTGATACTAATTTTATTGGTATTCGTGTTCTTGAGTCTCGTGATTCTCATCGTTTTATTAGTCGGTACACTTTTGGTGAATATAAATTAAGAGAGAAAATACAAAACCAGTGGAAAAAGGAGAAATCGTTTTCTATTAAGAACTCTGGTTATCATTCTTATATTGCACTTTCAGCAACAACTCTTACAAGTGAATCTGAATTTGAGGTATCAGAAGATGCTTCTAAAACACAAATCAAAAAATCTTTTATGAAGAGTCTGAAGAACAAAAAAATGAATAAGAAAATTCTAAATGAGTTTGTGGGACTCGTTGCTTGATAAATATTTTTATAGTAATAGGTATTAAGAATGTCTAAATTTGGAGATTTATTGGGAGGAAAAACTCCAGCACCAGCTCCAGCAGCACCTGCACAACCTGCTCCAGTTGCAGTCCCTTCAGAACCAGCAAAAGCAATTGCTCCTGAACCTACTCAAGAAGTTTTTGAAAGTGATGTTTCTATCGATGAAATGAGTAAGGACGAACTTGAAGAGTATGGTAGAACTGTTGGTATCGAACTGGACAGGAGACATTCTCGTAGAAAATTGATTAAAGAGTTGAAAGAGCATCTGACCAATTCTTAAACTGTCCACTGGGGGTCGTTGAGACCCCTTTTTCATTGTATAATAACTTCAGTTGAAACCAAAAAAACAAGATCATGTCTCTTTCTGCTGATTACATCGTCACTTCCTTACAGGAACTTTATGGGGAGTCTGTAACCGGTTCTGATATTCGTGGATGGTGTGCGATGAATGGATCTAACTATCAGACAGTTACAAATAAAATTTCTGATTATAAAGTTGGACGTGGTAAGTGGAACCTTACCGTTCGGGAACAAATGGAGCAAACCTACCAAGTTCCCCCTGCTCCCCCTGCAATAATTCCTGCTCAGGAACAAAACTTTATTCCTGATAAAGATGATACTTTCGTCAAGTTTGGTAACTTTGGTGATCTTAAAAAAATTATTCAGTCCAATCTTTTTTACCCAACGTTTATTACGGGTCTTTCGGGTAATGGTAAAACGTTGTCTGTAGAGCAAGCTTGTGCTCAACTTGGACGTGAACTCATTCGTGTAAACATTACTATTGAGACAGATGAAGATGATCTTATTGGTGGTTTCCGTCTTGTCGGTGGGGCAACTGTTTGGCATAACGGACCTGTCACTGAAGCACTCCAGAGAGGAGCAATCTTGCTACTCGATGAAGTTGACCTTGCTAGCAATAAAATCCTCTGTCTCCAGTCCATCCTTGAAGGTAAGGGTGTGTTCCTGAAAAAGATCGGTAAGTATGTAAAACCAACAAAAGGTTTCAATGTATTTGCCACTGCGAACACAAAAGGTAAAGGTTCTGATGATGGTCGTTTTATCGGCACTAATGTTCTGAATGAAGCATTTCTTGAGCGTTTTCCTGTGACCTTTGAGCAGTCTTATCCAACTCCTGCAACTGAACAGAAAATTCTTGAGGGTATTGCTTTGGATCTTGGAGTGGAAGATCGTGACTTCTGCAAACGTCTTTGCGATTGGTCAGACGTGATCCGTAAAACGTTCTATGATGGTGGTATTGATGAAATCATCAGCACCCGCCGCTTGGTTCATATCATTCGTGCCTATGCTATTTTCAAAGACAAAGCAAAGGCAATTCAAGTTTGTGTAAATCGTTTTGACGATGAGACCAAACAGGCATTCTTGGAACTTTATGACAAAATTGATGTTGATTTTGTGATGCCTACTGAAGATCAGCAAAAAGAATCTCTTGACGCACACAACTTTTCTTGATATAATAAGTTATGATTAATATGCTTTACGATGAAATTTTAAAAATGGATGAATACACTAATACTAACTTGAATTCGACAGTTGGCAATTGGGCAACAAATGGCACTTGGATAGCAGGAACAAATGATCGTGACTTTTGTATTAATCCTGATCCTGATGCCATCTATGCATCTTCAACACCCTGGAAATATAATGAAGAAGAGATCGTAAAAGAACTTCTTGACTATATTAGAGGAACTTATAAGCAACACTATGCTGATAACGATCAAAATCTTCAAACTTTAGATTTTGTTGAAGCAGCACACAATGACGGTGAAGCATGTTCTAGAGATAATATTATGAAATATGTTTCACGATATGATAAGAAAGGTACTCCACGTCGTGATATATTTAAGATCCTTCACTATGCTGTTCTTCTCATGTATTTCAATGATAAGAATACAAATCGTGAAACTTACCCTCAATAATAATGAAAATCAAAGAACAAACAATGAAACTGTCTGACAACGCACTTGCTATCCTCAAGAACTTTGCGGGTATTAACAATTCTATTCTTGTAAAGCAAGGCAACAAACTTCGCACTATTTCTGTGGCAAAGAACATTCTTGCCGAAGCAGAAATTAAAGAAGATTTTCCACGGGACTTTGCGATTTATGATCTCAACCAGTTTTTGAATGGTTTGAGTCTTCATCAGGATCCTGACCTCGACTTTAATCAGGGCAGTTACTTGAGCATCAAAGAAGGTAAACGTCGTGTGAAGTATTTCTTTGCTGACCCGAATGTAATTATTGCTCCTCCAGAGAAAGAAATTACATTGCCATCTCAAGATGTGTGCTTCCAGTTGGATAGTGTAACACTCGATAAACTGGTAAAGGCAGCAGCAGTATATCAACTTCCTGATATGTCTGCAATTGGTGAGAATGGTGTCATCAAACTGGTGGTTCGTGATAAGAAAAACGATACTTCTAATGAGTACGCCATTGTTGTTGGTGAGACTAGTGATGATTTTGAGTTTAACTTTAAGGTAGAAAACATCAAGATTATTCCTGGTGCTTATGAGGTGGTAGTGTCTTCTAAACTTCTGTCACAATTCAAGAATACACAACACAATCTCAAGTATTATATTGCTCTGGAACCCGATTCGACATTTGGATGAGACACATTCTTTTTACTCTCAAAGGTTGTCCTTATGGATTATTAGATGATGAAGCACATATCCGTAATGTGCTTTCAAATGCTGCAACACTATCTGAAAGCACCTTATTAGATATTTCATCACATAAGTTTGATCCTCATGGTGTAACTGCCATAGCACTTCTTGCCGAATCTCACATTAGTATTCATACTTGGCCGGAGAATGGTATGGCAGTATGTGATGTCTTTACCTGTGGAGATCATACAAATCCACGATCTGGTGCGACTTATATGTATGAAGCAATGGGTGCAACAGACATTATATCTGAAATCTTTACTCGACCTTTGAAATGACCAAAGTTGATGTCCCAATGAGAATAACTGGTAGTATCCTAGTGATTACTGCGTATTTTGTTGTTCTTCATATCAATATAACTCTTGGAGTGATGCTTCACTTCGTTGCTGATATGATTTCAGTTCCTTACTTTATAAGGACAAAATCTTGGGATGTTGTTATAATGCTTATGTTCCTACTGGCAATCAGTTTTAGCAAACTCTTAACATGAACATTTTCGTCACAAATGAAAGTCCGGTCAAGTCGGCACAAGTGCTTCCAGATAAGCACATCGTCAAGATGCCCCTAGAGACCTGTCAACTCCTCTCTATCGTTGCCTCAGACAAATGGGGGCACGGGTATGGAACTCTTCCTAAGACCGATGGAACCCCGTATGCGACCGATAAGGGTGCCTTTCGCAATCACCCCTGCACCGTATGGGCAAATGAAACTGCTGCAAATGCCAGATGGTTAATCCGGCACGGTCTTGCATTGTGTGAGGAGTATTCTAATCGTTATGGAAAAATTCATTCATGCCTTCATACTCTTGCACATGCAAATAAAATCTTTCCATTAGATGCTATTCACCGTTCAAAACTGACTCCATTTGTTCGTGCTATGCCTGAGGAGTTTAAGTTTGATGATAGTATCTCGACATTTGATGCTTATAAGATGTACATTGCATCTAAACCATGGGTATCTAAGAATTATTTGAGAATACCAAGTCGTAAACCTGAATGGGTATAGAGTGAAAAAAGAAAAAATAAAAACACTTTACCTCTATGAATTGAAAGATGGTGGATGTATTATGCACGATGGATACATTCAAATAGGTATTATGAAACATAGTGTTGAGAAACATATGGAACTAAATCCTACCGTTAATTGGATTGTAACCTATTGGTGTCCTGACATATTTGCTAATAGATATGAGAGAGTGACATTTCAAAAAACTAAAAAGAAAAATGAGGGAAGTCCAAGAACGGACAATCAAGGACAGGGTATGGATTTGAGCATAGAACCGAAAGGTTGTGGTATACTAAAGGACAAATGAACTTTATTGGAGAAGATGAAAGCGATTAGAGTCAATGTGAAAACTCAAGTCAATGGGTATGCGATAATTACCTTCGATTGCCCCATCGTAAACCAGAATGGGTTTAAATAACTCATTTACTAAATAATATTATACTATGAGGTTTAGTAAATGAGTTGCGTTTATCAAATAAGGAACAAAATAACAGGGGAAAACTACATAGGTTCTACTGAAAAAAATTATATGCTTAGATTTGCTAAACATATAACTATGTGCAACAGTAATAAAATGGATTGCCCTAAACTTTATGAAAATTTTTTAAAGTATGGATATCACAATTTTGTTATTGAAGTCGTCAAGTGGATACACGAAGACGAAGACCTCAAAAAAGTAGAACAAGATTATTGTGAATGGTTAAACCCTTCTTTAAATTCTTTATGGGGAACCAAACACACCAAAGATTCTATTGATAAAATGCGTAAGTCGCAGAGAGAATACTGGTCTAAAAATTCTCATCCAAGAAAAGGTGTTCCTTTTACTGAGGAGCATAGAAATAATCTTTCAAAATCTATGGGTAAAAAGTGTTATGTTGATGGGGTAGTTTATGAATCCGTGAAAGAATGTGCTAAAATACTTGGTATCCATAGGGATACTGCAAGTTGGAGGATGAGAAGTAAATCATTTCCAAATTACTATTACCTTTGATCTTTATTTTTTGATATGGAAATTACTGATACTAAACCATTCTTGTGGGTGGAAAAGTGGGCACCAGAATCTGTTGATGATTTGATTCTTACTAAAAGTGTAAAGGAGTTTTTCACTAATGTAGTAAGTGAGGGGCAACTGAATCAAAATCTTATTTTGCAAGGTTCTCAGGGTTGTGGTAAAACTCAAACTATTAAAACTCTCTGTAAGATTACAAAACAGGATGTTTTGTTTTTGAATGGTTCTTCTGAGGGTAGATATTTGGATACTATTCGCAATCAAGTCATTAATTTTGGAACTACTGTTTCTATGTTTAATGATAAGAAAAAGGTAGTATTCTTTGATGAGTTTGATGGGACAACTAATGATGTGATGCTTTGTCTTCGTGGAGTGATTGAACAACTTCACAATAATGTATGCTTCATTTTTACTTGCAATAATCTTAATAAAATTATTGAACCAATTCAATCAAGGTGTGTTGTTCTTAAATATACTCCCATTCCAAAGAATGAAAAACCTGAGTTGATGGTATCTACTTTTAATAGAGTGTCTCATATTCTTGACGAGGAAAATATTGAGTATGATAAAAAAGTTGTAGCAGAACTTATCAAAAACTATTTTCCAGATACAAGGCAACTTCTTAATACTCTTCAACGATACTCTGTGAGTGGAAAAATCGACTCTGGTATTCTTGCAACT
>Ga0213860_10001276_pt1 | contig 10213 bp, 11 predicted proteins | sample PICome_3_FD_160118 | JGI IMG/M metagenome (GOLD analysis project Ga0213860, IMG submission 160118) | Coastal seawater microbial communities near Pivers Island, North Carolina, United States - PICO550 | ecosystem: Environmental > Aquatic > Marine > Coastal | place: USA: North Carolina...
TTGCTTACTTCATATCAATCATTAAATTTAAGAAACCAATTCAAATTCATACTAATCATTTGAGATTTAATGCAGTTTTAGTTTATTTGATAATGATTTTTTCATACTTTTTTGATACAAGATTTTTTGCAACTATTATTTTGTTATCTTTCATAATTGGATTCATCGAAGAAATCATTATTTTTATTAAATTTGATAATTTTACTGCTGATACAAGATCGGTATGGGAATTGATTAAAAAGAGAAAAAAATGAAAAATATAATTGCAAATGCATTGATTTCAAATACAGCTACCATAGGTGTCCATTGGATATATGACTATAAATTTTTAGAGAAATTATCAAACAAACAATCATTATTGTTTACGGATCCAAAAAAAAGTATTTATGATCAAGCTAATTCCGCTTATTTTGTTTATCCAAATTATAAAGTTGGAATGTATACAGCGGTTGGTCAAATAGTTGAATTATTATATAAAAGACTTAAATTAAACAAATCATATGGAGTATCTGAATATAAACATGACCTTATTAATTTTTATAAGCCTGGCGGAAATTATATTGGATATGTTGAGTCATATGGAAAAAAATTGATTTATAATATTCTAATTTCTGATTTAGGATTAGATAAAAAAACCTAGTTCATATTGATGATCACCAATTAATTGGATTTGCACCTTATATTTCATGTAAAGCATTAGATATAGATAGCGATAAGGCTCTAGATTTCTGTAAATTTTTTTCATCAAGTGAAGACTACAAATCTTATTATAAAATGTTTGATAAACTTTTAAGTTTAAATAGAAAGATCCAAAAACAAGATATAAAAAAAGCATTAAAATATGCACCAAGTAGAGATAAAGCGAATATAATTAAATCAATTGAAATGAATAATACAAATGATTTCATTTCAATGCATTCTGGAAGAGGTTGTGATATAAGTCAAGCAATCCCATTAATAATTCATATTGTTACTAAATGTGAATCATTAGAAAAAGCAATTGAATTAAATGCATTAGTTGGTGGTGACAGTGCAGATCGAGCTTTAATTATAGGGATGTTATTTGCGTGGTCTAATGTTCCAATAAAGTGGGAAAAACATCTGTTTAGAGAGGAAAAAATAAAATGAAATCAGATATGACTAAAGGCTCAATTGGAAAACATATCAGAAGTATAGCTATTCCAGCATCAATCGGTTTTTTATTTAATACACTATTTAATGTTGTAGATACTTTTTATGCTGGACAATGATCAACCGAAGCATTATCAGGACTTACAATTTCATTTCCAGTATTCATTATTATATTATCAATTGCTTCTGGGTTGGGAAATGGACTCTCAGCTTTAATGTCTAATTCTATTGGTAAAAAGGATTTAAACAAATTCCACAGCTTCATTCTTAATGGTCTTTTTATAAGTTTGATATTTGGTTTTTTCTTAATGATTTTGGCACCTTTTATTATTCCGTTTTTGTTTAATATTACTGGAGTAAAAGGAGAGTCATTAGAATATGGACTTCAATACACAAATACAATATTTTTTGGATCTTTGTTTTTCATATTTAATTTTGTACTAAATTCGATTTTACAATCTCAAGGTAATTCAAAACCCTTTAGAAATTATTTAATGCTGGGATTTTTTCTAAATCTTATCTTAGATCCAATGTTTATTTTTGGTTGGTTTGGATTGCCAAAAATGGGCACTGCTGGTGTTGCCATAGCAACAATTATAGTACAAGCAATTGGTACAATTTACCTTTTTTATGAAGTTAGAAAATCAGAACTTTTTGATTTTAAAAAATTCAAAAGTCAAAAGATTTCTTTTAATAGAAATTTAGAAATTTTAAAGCAGGGAATACCAGCTGGTTTAAATTTAGCAACTATTGCTATTGGTATATTCATTATAAATTTTTATGTATTAAAATATGGTGGAGTTGAGGGGATTGCTGCTTATGGTTCATCAATTAGGATTCAGCAAGTTGCTCTTTTACCTACAATAGGATTGAATTTTGCAATCATTAGTATAGTTGGTCAAAATTTTGGTGCAAAAAAATTAGACAGAGTAAATAAGACAAAGAGTAAAGCTTTAAAATACGGACTAATTATGGCCACAATAGGTGGATTATTATTATTTGTTTTTGCTCCAAACTTAGTCAGTATATTTGACAATAATCAGAATGTAATAAACATTGGAACTACATATTTAAGGATTGATACTATAGGTTTCTTAACTTACATAATCCTTAACGTTCATATTTCAACATTACAAGGATTAAAAAAACCTTCTTATGGTTTATGGATAGCATTATTTAGACAGCTAACGCCAATAGTGGTTTTCCCATTTTTAGCCGAGATTTTAAGATTAAATTTAAATGGAGTTTGGATTGGAATAGTTACTATTAATTGGATAGCAACATTAATTATTATTTTTATAACACTTAAAATTCAAAAAGAGATAGCATCAAAAGAAGAATTAAGTACTAATTCTTAATTATTTTACTAAAGTTTCTCTCAGCATATGTTTTTGATAAAGTTACTAAGTAAGAATTTAAAATCATCGTTATTATTGTTCCTTCTCTAACATAAGAGGGTGTTTTAAAAAGAAAAGATAGTATTATAGCAAAGAAAATAAAAATAAAATCAATAATATATCTTGATTTAATAAAACTTATTGATTTATTTATCTCTAATTGCTGACAAAATGTCTCAATTGGGAAAGTGATTACTCTTAATACTGTAACTATCCCAATAGAAAAAGTTGCTATAAGTAAACCAATAATAAGAATAAAAATTCTTAGTATATAACTTGCTGATGGGATAAATGAAAAAACATCATATACAAAAAAATTAAGGATTATACCAAAGAATATGAATGCAAATATTTGAATCAAACTTAATAATTTATATTTAAATTTCGTTATAAAAATAAATATTAAAGCAAAAAATATATTTATAGATGCTATGAATGTGCCTGTTTTAATTGATGATATATCAGTTAGTGTAAGTGAAAATGCGTTGATACTTGCTGTACCTACATTTGCTAAAACAGTCAGGCTAGCACCAAGACAAAAAGATAAATAAAAAACACATGATAGAAATATTTTTAAAAAATTTTTTTTCATTTTTTTTCCTGTTCTAATATTTAAGATATTTTAAAGAATTTTTCTAAAAAATGTGCGATACCATCTTCATCATTATTGTAGTCGGTAATTTGATCAGCAGATAATTTTAATTCCATAATTCCATTTTTCATAGCAACACCAGGATTTGAATATTTGATCATTTCAAAATCATTAATACCATCACCAAAAGCTATAGTATTTTCTTTTAAAATATTATATTTTTTTCTAGTGAAATCAATTGCAGACGCTTTAGAAATGTGAGATAAATAAATTTCATATATAGCATGCTTTTTGTCTTTTCCCCACATTCTAAAGGATAAAATATTTTTCCACGATTCAATCATATATTTTTCAAAACTTTCAATAAAGTCTGTCTTAACTAGATAAATAATTCCAGTAGCTTCAGTATCAAATTCATTGAAAGGTTTGTCGATGACTTTTCTTTGATCTAAAGAAGAGAAAAACATTTGAAGTCTGGGATCATATTTATATGCATAAACATTTTTTTCATCACTGTAAAATGCTGAATTTAAAAATTTTTTTGTTTCTAAGAATAATTTATGTGTAATTTTTTTTGGAATAAAATGTTTAACGGTTGTAAATTTTTTGTCATGTGGATGATGAATAGAACCACCATTGTCCGTAATTAAGATATTTTTTATTTCAAGAGAATTATAAATATTTATGGCACCACTAAAGGGTCTTCCAGTTGCAATAACAACTTTATGACCAATTTTGTCTATTTTGTGAAGAATTTCTTTTGTATAATTTGATATTTTTCCACTATTATTTAATAATGACCCATCTAAATCGCATACTACCAAATATTTCATAATGACCTCAAATCTATTATCTCACACTATATAATAAAAAAACAATTATTTATACGATCTAGATATTAAGTGTCTATTCATGATATAATTATTTTGGAGTAATTCATGCTTATTTTATTACAAATTGGTTCAATTGAAATTGATACATATAATTTGCTAAGTTTTTTTTTAGGTTTATTTGCAGGAGTTTTTTTCGTATTAATTATTTATATGTACGGAGTTTTTAGAGAATTACGAAAAGAATCAGATTTATCAACTAAAAATGATGATGTTAATGAGGATTTAATTATAGAAATGATCAAGGATGCACAAAAACAATTTGAAAATAAGGATAAAAAAAGAGGAAAATCATATACAAGTCGTCTTCTACAAATTACTAAATCACTAGCATTTGAAATTGCACACAATTTTTATCCTAAATCAGAAACTCCCTATCTTGAACTTTCATTGAATGAAACACTAAAATTAAATCATTATATTACTGATAGAATTGATCAGTTGACTAATCAACCAATTTTAAAATTATTTAGACGTTATACAATGTCAACGATATATAGTTTTACAGTAAAAACAAAAAAAATTGTGGACAATAAAGTAGTAAAGTCACTTCAGGATTTTGGTGTTGATGAGGTTGTAAAAGCTTCAATGACTGCACTTAATGCAATCAACCCAGTTTATTGGATTAGAAAAGCAGGAAATTTAGTATCCGATAAAATTATGAGCAAGATTGGGCTTTCTATAATTGCAATTGTTGGCGAAGAAACATATAAAATTTATTCAAAGAAAGTTTTTAATGAAGAAAAAAATATTGATACAGGTGTTCAAAACTTATATGATGATGTGAAAGAAGAAAAAAATCATGAAAAATAAATTAAATCAAATTAAAGTACCCTTTAAAATTTATCAGATTCCAAAACTGAAAGGAATCAGAAGCAAGAAAAACTATGAATCATCTCATTTTGTATCCCCAATGTTTGGTACAAAAGTAAAAGACGTTGTTGCTGTTCCTATTGAAAATCATGATTCAAAAGATCAAGCTAAGGCTTATGATGCTTTCAGAAGTGACCCTAAATTGACCCCTGAAGAAGCATTTAAGAAGTATGGTACAAAATACTATGAGTTTAGTAATTTAATAACTAGAGAGACAAGAGAAAATTTCTTTGGTAACAAAGAAGAATATGAAAGTGATGAATACAAAAACGATAAAACTTCTGAACAAAAAATTATTTCTCCAATAATAAAAAAGCACGACCAGGCAATAGATTCAAAAGTAAATGACGATGATGAATCAAGGATAATTAATTTGGATACCGTTAAAAACGAGAATCTAGAATTGGAAGTCGTAGAAAACAATAGTCTAAATGAAGGTGTTATTCACATACCTAAGGAACAAGATAACATTGAACTTGATATGAAATCAGATTTTTTTGATCAAATTTCTAATGATGATTCAAAATCTGACATTTCTTTAAATAAGAGAAAAGAAGAAGAATATAAAAGGCCACATGTAAATATGTTTAAAAACAAAAGTTTTGAAAATAGTAGTGATTTACAATGGTTAAAAGATCAGGTAGATGTGATCAATCAAACACTCTTAGATTTTGGAATTGAAGGAAAAGTATTTGATTCAAAAAAAGGACCAACGGTGACGCGTCATGAAATTGCACTGGAACCAGGAGTCAATGTGAAAAAAGTGAATGGTATTCAAGATAACCTCATGATGAATTTATCTGCGACATCTGTAAGAATTGAAGCTCCCATTCCAGGGAAGCCTTATGTAGGCATTGAAGTACCAAATGTGGAAAAAGAAATCGTCTATTTTGGTAATATTATCAAAGATAAACGTTTTACTGAGAGTGACCAAAAATTATTAATTGCTTTAGGGATGGACATTGACGGTGAACACATATTTGCTGATATTAAGACGATGCCACACGGATTAATTGCGGGTGCAACGAATAGTGGGAAAAGTGTTTGTATTAATACCATTTTGGCGAGTTTACTTTTAAAAAATAATCCAGACGAGCTCAAACTTATTCTTATTGATCCAAAGATGGTTGAACTGGCTCCATATAATAACCTTCCTCATCTTATTACACCTGTGATTACGGATGCGAAAGTAGCTTCAAAGGCGCTTGATTGGGTAGTTCAGGAAATGGAAAGACGATTTAAAGTTTTTGCTAAGTATCGATCAAGAAATTTAGATGCATTTAATGAGAATGTTGAATTAAAAAAAATTGATCATGAAAAAATGCCGCATATTGTCATCGTTATTGATGAACTCGCGGATTTAATGATGATTGCATCAAGAGAGGTAGAATATGCGATTCAACGAATTACTCAGAAAGCGCGTGCTGCGGGAATTCATCTTGTAGTTGCGACACAAAGACCAACTACTGACGTAGTTAAAGGAACGATTAAATCAAATATACCTGTGAGGATTGCATTTAAAGTAGCTTCGTATGTTGACTCGACAACAATTTTAGATGGTTCAGGTGCTGAGACACTTCTAGGACGAGGCGATATGTTATTCAAAACACATGAAACACCTAAACGGTTACAGGGTGCCTATATTACGGATGATGAGATTTATGATTTGACTGCTTTCATAAAAGCTCAAAAAAAACCTATATTTGTATTTGAACATGATGAACTCAAAAAACAAAGTGAAAATAGAGAGGAACTCGATCCACTATTCAGTGAAGTTGCCAGATATGTTGTAGAGAAGAAAAATTGTTCTATAAATTCTATTCAAAGAGAATTTAATTTAGGATTTAATAGAGCACAATCCATTGTTGTTTCATTAGTAAAATTTGGGATTGTAGAGAATTCTGACGGAACCAAAGCAAAACAGGTAAATATAAGTTTATATGAATTGGATGAAATATTAAGGGATTTATAATGTTTAAAAAAAAAATAACCCAATGTATAATTATTTTAATTCTGACAATTTTTATATTCATAGGTATGAGTTTCAAAGTTTCAAAAATGACGCCATATGTTAATTTGATAAATATAAATATAATTATATTGATAATTTCTTCAAGCATGTTTTTGTTGTTTATTAATTTTAATAATAGAATATTGAAAGGCTTTGTTGATCTAATTTCCTTTTCAGCAATTTCTTACTTAAGTCTTTGTCTAATTTTTGGATTTATTATTATTCCTTCAAATGTTAGTCAGTCCTCAATGTACCCAACTTTAGAAAATAATGATCAAGTATTGGTATACCACTTAAATTATAAACCCAAAATTAATGATGTTGTAGTGATAAAAGTATCTGAGCAAAACTATCCAAATATTCCAAAAAATAACAATTTAGAAACAAGCAACTTTTTAGATTCGTTTTATGTTAAAAGAATATATGGTGTTCCTGGTGACGAAGTTAGTTTTACTAGATCTGATGAATCATCTAATATTTTTAGACTTTTTATTAATGGAGTTGAAGTTTTATCTCCATTATCATCTCCTTATTTTCTAAATTTGAGTCAAAAAGAGCTTTTAGAAAGTCAGTTAATTAATAACATTATTCCAACGGAAAAGTACTTTGTTCTTGGTGATAATCCTGAACTATCTTTAGATTCTAGAAGTTTTGGATTAGTTTTTAAAAGTGACATAATTGGCAATGTAGTTTTTAAATTATGGAATTTCGAGGTTATAAAATGAATAAATTCAAAAACATTCAATGGTACCCAGGTCATATGTTTAAAACCTTTAAACAATTAAAAAATGAATTGAAATTGATTGATGTTGTTTTGGTGTGTTTAGATGCAAGAGCTCCAAAATCAAGTAAAAATCCAATGATTGAGGAATTATTAAAAGATAAAAATTGCATATATATTTTAAATAAATATGATTTATCAGATAAAAGTAAAACATTAAAGTTTATTGAAAAGAACAAAAACAAAAATAATTTTCTCGCAATAAATTCGAAAGTTCAAGAAACTAGAAATAAAGTAATTAAAAAAATTAATAATGTAATGAATTTAATAAATAAAAAAAGAGAAAAAAAAGGACTAAGACCTAAAATATCAAGAGTAATGATAACTGGAATTCCAAATGTTGGAAAATCAACATTGTTAAATAACTTAGTTAGAAAAAAAATAACTAAAACGGGAGATGTCCCTGGAATTACAAAATCTCTTCAATGGATTAGAATTGACAAAAGAATCGAGATTCTTGATACTCCCGGAGTACTTTGGCCTAAGTTTGATAATGAAAATGTAGCTTTAAACCTAGCATTAATCGGATCGATAAAAGATAAAGTATTACCAATACATGAAATATTTGATTATGGAATTGAATATATAAAAACAAATTATTATAAGAGATTAGTCGATAGATATCAAATTAATGAAAATAAAACAGAAGAAGAATCAATAGCTGAAAAATTTGGGGCACTTGGGAAAGACAATTCAATAGATACCAATAGAGTTCATTCAATTTTTTTAAACGACCTTAGAAGTGGAAAACTTGGAGGAATTACTTTAGATGAAGTATGACATGTATAAATATGAAAGAGAACTTGGTAAGAGAGGTTACGAGTTTATATGTGGTGTTGATGAAAGTGGAAGAGGGCCATTGGCTGGGCCTCTTTTTGTTGCAGCGGTTATTCTGCCACTTGGAAAAAAATATAAGTATATAAATGATTCAAAACTATTAAATGAGAAGAAAAGAAAATTAGCATATGAAGAAGTAGTTACAAATGCTCTATCAATAAGCGTATCTATAGCAACTGTCGATGAAATAGATAAATATAACATCTATCAAAGCACAAAGATGAAGATGATAAATTCAATCAAAACCCTAGAAATTAAACCTGATTTTGTTTTGATAGATGCTATGAACATTGAAGAAATTCAAAATAAACTAAGTTTGATTAAAGGAGATAGAAAATCAATATCAATTGCAGCGGCATCGGTCATAGCAAAAGTAAAAAGAGACGAATATATGTTACATTTAGATAAAAAATATCCTATGTATAATTTTAAAAAAAATAAAGGATATCCAACTAAAGAACATAAAATGCTTTTAAAGGAATTTGGACCATGCAATGAACATAGAAAATCATTCAAACCAGTCAAAGATCATTTGCTTAAATAACTATTTTTTTTAAAAAAAATAATTTAGACTTGATAATTTATACTTGACATAAATATTTATAATCTTTATTATATACAGACGGAGGAGATATGATAAAAACTTTAATAATAGTAGAATCCCCATCAAAAGCTAAGACAATTCAAAATTATCTTGGTGAATCATATGTTGTAAAGTCTTCAGTTGGACATGTTAGAGATTTAGCTACTTCAGGAAAAGGTGGATTAGGCATAGATATTGAGAACTCATTTAAGCCTCATTATAAAATTTCAAAAGGTAAAGAAAAAGTTATAAAAGAAATTATAAAAGAGTCAAAAAATAAACCTGTTTTAATAGCTACTGACCCTGATAGAGAGGGAGAAGCAATTGGATGGCACGTCGCTGAACTATTAAATCTAGATTTAAATGAAAAAAACAGAATTGTTTTTTCTGAGATTACAAAAAGTACTATTTTAGATTCATTAAGAAAACCGAGAAAATTAGATTTAGGTTTAGTAAATTCTCAGGAAGCTAGAAGAATGCTTGATAGGATTATAGGGTTTAAGTTGTCAGGATTGATGCAATCAAAATTAAAATCTAAATCAGCAGGAAGAGTACAAAGTGTAGCTTTAAAGTTGATAGTGGAATTAGAAAAAGAGATCAAAGCTTTTAAACCTAAAAAATATTACGATATAGAAATTAAATATAAAAAATTTAATGCATTACATTATCACGGTAATAAAAAAATTTCAAAAGATGAAGCAGAAATAATTCTTGAAAAAATTTCAAACCCTTATAAAGTAGCCTCTGTAGATATTAAGGAAATATCAAGATCTCCAAAAAAACCGTTTACAACGTCCACTTTACAGCAAGAATCTTCAAAAATTTTAAGATTTTCTTCAAGAAAAACTATGATGCTCGCACAGAAATTATATGAGGGTGTTGATGTTTCAGGAGAATTAAAGGGTTTAATAACTTATATGAGAACTGATTCTACTAGATTATCAAATTCATTTGTATCATCTTCTCTTGAATTGATTGAAAAAAAATTTGGAAATAATTATATAGGATCATATAAAATAAGTAATAAGAAAACTTCTCAAGATGCACATGAAGCTGTAAGACCATCATCTATCCTTTTAGATCCTAAATATGTTAAGAATAATGTTTCTCAGGCATCA
>Ga0213860_10001284_pt1 | contig 10160 bp, 10 predicted proteins | sample PICome_3_FD_160118 | JGI IMG/M metagenome (GOLD analysis project Ga0213860, IMG submission 160118) | Coastal seawater microbial communities near Pivers Island, North Carolina, United States - PICO550 | ecosystem: Environmental > Aquatic > Marine > Coastal | place: USA: North Carolina...
GCCTACCTCGATGTCTTGCAGAACAGTCAGGCCGATCATGCACTTTGGGCAGAGCGCTATTGGCGTCCTGAGCCACAGTTCGATTTCGGTATCGCGTTGCGTGATGTGGCGAGTGCCATGATCGATATTTCTGATGGACTTTGTCAGGATCTCATGCATTTGGTCGATCGAGCGAAGAAACCCGCGTCGATCAAACTGCAATCTAAGATGATTCCGCTGTGTGCGGATTTAGTCGACCGACTGGGTACTCAAACAGCGCTCGAATATGCACTCACCGGTGGTGATGATTATTGTCTTTTAGCATCGATTCCCTCGACGGCGCGAGTCCCTGAAGGTGGGCATCGTATTGGTCTGGTTGTGCAGCCAGAGAATGAATCCATCCTCTTGGATGGACAGCCACTGCCTGCATCTTGGCAGTTGGGATGGGATCACAGTCGATGAATCAACTGAAATTCTGGGTTGCTGTTGGGCTTGGGAGCGGGCTGTCTCCGAAGGCTCCAGGAACCACTGGAACGCTCGGCATACTGCCTTTGCTGATCGTGGTTTGGGATGCATCCTTCTTCGTTTGGGGACTTGGTTTTGTGGCGCTTTGTGCGCTTTCGATTTGGAGTATTCCTGAGGCTGGCCGTCGACTTGGGGAGCCTGATCACGGTCAGATCGTCATTGATGAATGGGCCGGTATGTGGCTTGCCGCCTTTGGAATCAATGCCTTTACGGAGGCGTCTGTCGGGATCGGTCTTGTTGTTGGGTTTATTGGTTTTCGAGTATTCGACATCGCTAAGCCTTGGGCTGTCTCTTGGTGTGAAAAATCTCTCCCTGGTGCCTGGGGTGTTTTGATGGATGACGTGGTGGCGGGCGGATATGTTCTTATTCTTGCGCTGGTCTTTGGTATGCTTAGCGGCCACTCAGGATAAGACCATGACCATCGAACACATCGACAACTGCCAACTCCCGACCCAATGGGGCACCTTTGACATGAATGGATTTCGGGAAACCGAATCCGGCAAGGAGCATGTGTGTCTGGTGATGGGCGATCCAGGCCATGAACAACCGGTATTGATCCGAGTGCATTCAGAATGTTTGACGGGCGATGCGCTGTTTTCTCAACGTTGTGATTGTGGCGCGCAGCTTGAGCATGCCATGGCGGCTGTTGCGGCAAAAGGCTCGGGGATCATTTTGTATTTGCGCCAGGAAGGTCGCGGGATCGGTCTTCTCAACAAAATTCGTGCCTATCACTTGCAGGATGAAGGGGCAGATACTGTGGATGCCAATGAAGCCCTAGGCTTTGCAGCGGACCAGCGTGATTATTCGATTGTTGGACCGATGTTGCGTCATTTTGGTGTCACAGAGGTCGAATTATTGACCAATAATCCAAGAAAAGTTGAGGCACTGGAGTCACTTGGGATATCAGTGGTGAAACGGCATTCGATCGAGACAGGTCTGACGCCGCACAATCAGAACTATCTGAAAACCAAACTGAATCGGCTGGGTCACTTACTCAGCCAATCTGAAAACTTCAGCTAAGCCGCTCTAAAATCGCGGCGGTGATGCCGCGAGCGTCGAGTCCGACGCGCTCAAGCATTGCTTCAGGCTTACCGTGAGCTTCAAACCGATCAGGAAGGCCTAAACTGAGTAAGGCGACGGACAAGCCTTGATCCACGTAAAATTCACCAACCGCAGATCCTGCCCCACCCATGCGCTGATGCTCTTCAACCGTGACGATGAGTTTGGCGTCGGCATGTTGTCTTAAGGTGACCTCATCGAGTGGTTTGACCCAGCGCATATCGATGACTGTAGCATCCAATGCGTCGGCTGCGTCGAGAGCTGCAAAAACGCGCGATCCAAAGCCTAAGATGACGATTCCAGACTGTCCTTCGCGACGAACGACCGCTTTTCCGACATCGACCGTATTGAGGCTACCATCTGGCAATTCACCGGGCCCTTGACCTCGCGGATAGCGCACAGAAGCTGGGCCTGGATGTTGATAACAGGTTGAGAGGAGTAAGCGGCACTCGGCCTCACTGGAGGGTGCTGCAATGATGATTTCAGGAAGCGTTCGTAAATATGCGTAGTCATAGACACCTGCATGGGTTGGCCCATCTTCACCGACGAGGCCTGCCCGATCAATGGCGAAGGTCACATCCAACCCTTGCACACAGACATCATGAATCACCTGATCATAAGCGCGCTGCAAGAAGGTGGAGTAAATGGCAATCACAGGTTTGCTGGTTTGTGTGGCCAATCCTGCACCAAGGCAGACTGCGTGTTGTTCGGCAATGGCGACATCGTAGTAACGATCAGCGAATCGATTCGAGAATTCAATCAGATCAGAGCCTTCGCGCATGGCAGGCGTGATGCCAACCAGTCGTGAATCCTGTTCGGCCATGTCACATAACCACTGGCCAAAAATATTCGAGTAGGTTGGTTTCGGTGTTGCCTCGGAGTCTGATTTGGCTTTGAGTTTTCCGATTGCGTGATATTTGATGGGATCATCTTCGGCGGGCACAAAACCGCAGCCTTTTTGTGTGACCACATGGAGGAATTGTGGCCCAGAAAGGTCCTTCATATTTTGCAATGTGGTGACAAGACCTGTGATGTCATGGCCATCGATGGGCCCGATGTAGTTAAACCCAATCTCTTCAAAGAGTGTGGCTGGGCTGACCATTCCTTTGAGATGCTCTTCGGTCTTTTTGGCAAACTGGGCCAGTGGCGGCAGGGGTTCGAGCAGTTTTCGAGCCTCAGCACGGCTTCGTGTGTAGGCTTTGGATGATAGGAGTTTGGCGAGGTAATCCCGAATACCACCGACATTTCTTGAAATCGACATATCGTTATCATTGAGGATCACAAGCAGATTGGCTTTTTCACTCGCAGCATGGTTGAGCGCCTCAAAAGCGAGGCCTGCCGTTAAAGCGCCATCACCAATCACCGCCACATGCCGACGACTGGATTGAGTGATTTTCGCATCCAGTGCCATTCCAAGGGCGGCACTGATGGAGGTGCTCGAGTGTCCAACGCCAAAGGTATCGTAAGGGCTTTCTTTGCGATCTGGGAAGGCTGCGAGGCCTCCTTCTTTACGGATGGTGGTGAGCTGCTCACGACGCCCAGTCAGGACTTTGTGCGGGTAGGCCTGATGACCAACATCCCAAACCAGTTGGTCAAAGGGTGTGTCCAGACAGAAATGCAAGGCCACAGTCAGTTCGACCACTCCAAGCCCGGCCCCAAAGTGGCCCCCTGAGATGCCAACGGAGTACAGCAGATACTCTCTGACTTCATCAGCCACCTGCCGGAGTTGTTCTCGATGTAATGAACGCAGATCATTCGGTGAGTTGATGCCTTCCAGTAATGGAATACTCGGGCGTTCACCCGGGATGGTGTGGAAGAGTTTCATGGATGGCATTAATTCGTTCGCTCCACGCTTAATCGCGCTAATGTTTCTAACATGGTGGTGTCTTTGTCGATCCGCGCAAGGGCGTTGAGGGCAATTTCGACTAATGCAGAAGCTTCTTGTCCACTGGCTTCGATGCCCATCAAGCTTGGAAAAGTCGATTTACCGAGCATTTGGTCGCGACCCTGTGTCTTTCCTAACGTTTCTGTCGAAACGGTCTCATCGAGAATGTCATCCTGAATCTGAAAGGCTAAACCGATCGCTTCACCGGCTTCTGCGAGTGCATCCCAGTCAGAGTCGCTCGGTTCGCCACAGGCCGCGCCCATCAGCAGACTGGCAGTGATCAGTGCACCGGTTTTTTTTGCGTGCATCGCTTTTAAGGCATCAAGAGAGACTGCCTTGCCTTCCGATTCCAAATCGATGGCTTGCCCCAGGGCCATGCCTTGAAACCCCACAGCATCACCTAAGAGCCTGAGTTGTTTCACGCGGTGGGCATCGGTTCGCGAATCGTCTTGGCCAAGAATCGAAAAGGCTAGTGCTTGCAGTGCATCACCCGCCAAAATCGCGGTCGCCTCATCAAAGGCGATGTGCGTTGTGGGTTGACCCCGGCGTAATGCGTCATCATCCATGGCGGGTAAATCATCATGGATCAGTGAGTAGGCGTGGAGCAGTTCAACCGAGATCGCAGCTGCGTCTGCTGAATCTTGGGAGGCGCCGACTGCTTCGGCTGCCGCATAGACTAATGCCGGGCGCAAACGTTTACCGCCCCGAAGGACGCTATATCTGGCGGCCTCTAAGAGCTTGGAGTCGCCCAAATGGGTGCCAAGTGCATGGTCTAATGCTGCATCAATCCGAATTCGAATGTGGTCGAGCCAATCTTGATCCAATGCGTTCAGGCCTCCGGATCAAAAGGCGCTTCTTCGCCAGACTGTTTGATTTCAGTGACTTTCTGAGAAGCCGTATCCAGGATTGCGTGACACTCTTTTGCTAACTTGACGCCTTTTTCAAAGGCTTCCAGAGAGGTGTCCAGTGGCATGGACCCTTGTTCCATCTGGCGGACAAGCGCCTCGAGCTCTGCGAGTTTAGCTTCAAATGATGGTGTGGTGTTTGAATCAGACATCCTCAGGCTCCGATAAAGAAGGTGTGGTAAACAAGTCGCACAACGACACCCAAGATCATGAGGCCAAGACCAATCCGGTTCACGACAAATTCCTGGCGGGTCAATTCGAGACGTTTCTGCCAGAAAAAGATCACGGCTTTATAATCACCTGTTCGCTTGATATAGAACGCAAATGATAGAAGCACGATCAAGGCGCCAAGGCCAAGTGAGCCCTGTTCGACTTGGACTAGCCAATCCATGGGTTATTCCTTTTTTGTAATTTGCGATGCTGCGACTGATTCCAACCGCGTGATTGCACCATTATAGCGCCACTCGTAGATCACTTGTGCGGAGAGTACACGTTGAACGTAATTTCGAGTTTCAGTAAAGGGAATCGAAGCCACCCAGGCATCCAGAGGCATCGATTCATCGGGCATCCACTGTTTCACACGATGCGGTCCCGCATTATAAGCCGCTGTGGCCAGAGCTGGATGGCCAAATCGTTCGAGCTGTTTGGCCAGATAATAACTGCCGATCCGGATATTCGTGGATGGATTGATGAGGGTGTTATTACCCCGCCACCTGAGATTGAGCTCTTTGGCGGTTTGGCGACCAGTTCTTGGCATCACTTGCATCAGTCCAAGGGCGCCTGCAGGACTTCGGATGTCATGCATGAACAGACTTTCTGACCGCATCAGCCCAGACAGCCAAGATAGCGAAATATCGTGGCGTTTGGCCGCATTCTTCAGGGGTTTCTCAAAAGCGAGCGGGTAGCGTAGTTCGTAATCATCGGTGAGTCCTGATTGATGGGCGGTGACTGCAGACCGCGAGTGCCAATTCCAGCGGTTGGCAAGGACAGCTGCTGCTTTTTGTTCTTCTTCATCCAATCGTCCCGTGACAAAGTCCCATTGTCTGCGAGCCATGACGGTCAGCCCCTCTTCAAACAAGAGCCGCGCGACGGTGACATCGGCTCTCTCATTGACCTTTGCGATCAATGTTTCGGGTGGGCGTTTGGTTTTTGGTGCGAGGTTGTAAGCAATCCCCAGATAGTCAGCAGCTAAGAATCCATACCAGGAGTTGGATTCGGCAACCTTGCGAAATCCTTCAAATGCGAGATCTGAGTTTCCGGTCATCGCCAATGCTCGGGAGGCCCAATAATTCCATTCAATTTCGTTGCGCTCTTCTTGGGCGAGCTGAGAAATTGCTGTCAGGACATCGGCCCATTCTTGGAAGTGAATAAAATATCGCACCCGCCAATGGTTCAAGATCGGGTGTGATGGAAGGTCCATGCGAAGCAGTGGAGCAGCCGCGGGATCTAAGTTGATCGCCATGGTCCGTGCTGCGCCTAAAATGGCCTGTTCTCTGACAGCATCAGGAATCTCCCGATTTTTGATCAATTCGAGGAGTCGGTCGGGATTGCGGCTCGCGAGTCGTGATGCGGCCATATCCACCCATTCTGGAAATTGGGCAGCTTGTTTGGTCAAAAATGCAGCAGGCTGCCTGCGCGCCTGAGCCCAAGCATTGATGTGCTTGGTGGCAGATTGATCCAAGGGCTTGGCAAGCCATCTCGCCAACTGAAGCTGACGTTTCTCCAGTGCATGATCAATCCTGCGAAGACGAACTTCCTTCGTGATCAATCCACGTTGTTGAATCAATGAAAATAGGGTGTCGCAGGCTTTTGGCTGGCTTTTTCCATGGGTCCACAAGCGAACTGCCTCGCGATGATCGGCATCTTTGGCTTGCTTGAGGCGGTAGCGCGCTTCGAGCTTGTAACAATTCAGCTCAACGCTATCGGTTGGTCGGTAGAGGAAGAGAAAGTCTTTGTGCCAGTTGGCTCGGCCGAGTCGAAATAGCTTTTTCCAACGCAGGTTGGCAATGGCTGCACTATCGGGATATTGCGCCATTAAAGTTTCGAGGTCTTGCGCAGAAATAGATCCCAGACGTTTTTCCGTCGACTCAGCAATGAGTTCGGGATAAAGCGGGGAGCGTTGCCAGGCATTTTTCAGAGCGTGACTGATTTTTCCGGTTCGTTCGACCGAGACCCATGCTCGGGTAAAGGAATCAGCGGTCGCCGCTGTTACCGTGCCCATGGCTACGCATCCGATGATCGCGATTCTTTTGATAATGTCGCTGATGCCTTGCACATGCACCTCTTTGCCCAAACACTGTCAGTGTGACGAAACCAATCGTCAGTCGCAATGGGGGGAGTGATCATGGCGCAAATTCTTTTAACCGGTGCTACTGGGTTTGTGGGCGACGCGCTACTGCCTGCATTGCTGAATGATGGTCATTCGCTGATCTGCCTGACGCGTGATCCGAACAAGGCGGCCAAACGGTTCTCCACAATTGCTGCATCGATCCAGTGGATCAGTGACATAGAGCAGGTCACAGTCATGCCTGAGTGCGTGATTAATTTGTCCGGTGAAGGGATTGCGGAGTCCCGGTGGACCGATCGCCGAAAGCGAGTCCTGCGCGCGTCTCGGATCGCGGTGACCGATGCGTTAGTCAAGCATTTCAATTCGCTCCCCGGTGAGCCATCTGTGGTGATCTCGGGAAGTGCTGTTGGTTACTATGGACCCCAGACTCAGGAAGTCACCGAAGACCACGCGCCTGGATGGGATTTTGCAGCCCGTTTGTGTGCAGATTGGGAGGCGTCAATCGATCGGCTGGGGACTGATCAAACCAAAGTTTACAAATTACGAATCGGCGTCGTGCTTGGCCGTCCAGGTGGGTTTTTGGGCCGCCTGGAGTTGCCATTTAAGCTCGGCCTCGGTGGGCCTCTGGGGAACGGTCGCCAACAGTTTTCATGGATTCATCGGGATGACTTAGTGACCATGATCCGTTGGCTGACGTCTGGGACTCCTGATGCCGGCGCCTATAACGCCACCAGTCCACACCCGGTGAGTAATCAAGAATTCACCCAAACCTTTGGTCGTGTGCTGAAACGTCCAACCGTTCTTAGAGTGCCTGAATTTCCGATGCGGATGGTGTTGGGGGAACTTGCGGATTTGTTATTTCAAGGACAGGCGGTCATCCCAAAGCGCGCGCTCGATCAGGGTTTTCAATTTGATCACCCTGATCTTGAGGAGGCGTTAGGACATTTATTCCGGTGAGACGCGAGCCAGTGCTCCTTGTGTCAATACCCGAACCCGCTGTCCTTCACGGAAGACGTTAACGTTATCGACTTCCTGCACAATCGAAAGGGTTTTTCCTGAGTCCATCTTGATGGTGAGTTCGAGGCCCTGTGTTCGCGTGGCTTGTTCTTCAATCATGCTTCCGACGACCGCTCCGCCAACTGCACCTAGGATCGTAAAGATTTGTTGGCCTTTGCCCTCGCCAACTGATGATCCCGCAACCCCACCGATGATGGCGCCGGGTAATTGCCCTGCTCCGGATTGTTTGCCTTCGATCACCACAGGGTTGGTGCTTAAGACTGTGCCAAATTCGACTTCTTGGACTTGTCGGGCTTCTGACCTCGAATAGGTGCTGCCCTGAAGCCCTGAGACGCAACCGGTGAGCCCCAATGTTAAAAGGCTGATACTGATTGCTGTGAGGATTGATCGGTTCATCCTGTACTCCCTAGTCACGTTGTGATGTTTGAATGTCATATAGTGTCATCGAATTGTGATTTAAACGTGACACTCTGCCATAGTAATACTGTTAATGACTTGCCTGGGGCCCGCCATTCCATGACCAAAAAAACCTTCGTACTGGATACTAACGTTCTTCTGCATGATCCGATGAGTGTATTCAATTTTCATGAACATGCAGCGGTGATTCCGATGACTGTCCTTGAAGAGCTGGATGATATTAAAGATCGGAAGAAAAATGTCGCTGCTGAAGCACGCTCGGCGATTCGGATGATTGATGAGGTGCTCGGGCATTCCACCCCAGAGGCGATCGCGCGTGGAGTCGAGATCCCAATTGCCTTAAAGGGGGACAGTGGTACGCAATTGGGGACCTTAGCGATTCATCGCTCACCGCTCGCTGATGAATCAAAAGGTCGGCTTGATGACATTGAGTCCAATGACAACCGGATCATTAATTGCGCGCTTGAGATTCAAAATAGCGATCCATCGCGAGAAGTGATCCTAGTGACCAAAGACATCAATATGCGCTTAAAAGCCTTGGGCGCCGGTTTGAATCGCGTCGAGGATTATCGGCGGGATCAGTTGGTCAGCGACGTGGAATTGCTCCCGTCGGGTCACTTGGAATTTGACACTGAATTTTGGACGTTGGTGTCCGATGTGGATTCTTGGAGCGAAGGGGCGAAAACCTACCATCGAGTCCCGAAAACGATATTTACGGAAGAAATTTATGCCAATCAGTATGTGATTGATTCCACCGATGAGTTCGCCGCACGCATCAGTCAAATCGAAGACGATTCTGTGGTGTTGTTGGATATTGGTCGTCACCGACTGGAAGAGATGGAAGCTTGGGGTATTCGTCCGCTCAATGTGTATCAGGGAATGGCAATGCATGCCTTGTTGGACCCAGGCCTTGATCTGAACCTGTTGATTGGGGCGGCAGGGTCTGGAAAAACGCTGTTATCACTGGCCTGCGCACTTGAGATGGTGGTTGAGCAAAAACGCTACTCGAAGATTGTGGTCACCCGGTCGACGCCACCTGTGGCGGAAGACATCGGTTTCCTCCCAGGTACGGAAGAAGAAAAAATGATGCCATGGTTAGCGGCGATTCATGACAATCTAGAGGCACTTCATGAGCATGATGATAATCCGGAAGCGTCGATTCGATTTGCCCTGGAAAAAGGCAATATTCAGTTTAAATCGTTGAATTTTATTCGGGGTCGCTCGATTCAGGATGCGATGATTTTGCTGGATGAGTCACAAAATTTAACCCCGCAGCAACTCAAGACCATCATTACTCGGTGTGGCAAAGGCTCAAAAATTGTGTGTTTGGGGAATCTTGCGCAGATCGACAGCAACTATCTCACCGCGTTAACCTCCGGGTTGACCTATGTGGTTGAACGATTCAAAGGTTGGTCGGGAGCCTCAACACAGCATTTGGAAGGTGTCGTGCGCTCGCGTTTGGCCTCTTATGCGGAGCAAAATCTGTAAGTGCGCATTTGGATTCTTTTGGTTGGTTTGGTCGGGCTCATTGTCTTGAGCCTTGGCGCTGTTCCGGTCCATTTTGATGAAGCGCAATACACCACTTGGCTTGCCCATCCAGATTTAAGTTATCAAACCAAAGGCCCGTTGGTGACAGCGGTTCAGTCGCTCACCCATGGGATCGAGTGGCTTCCACAACTGGTTCAAGTCAGGCTTCCCGCCTGGATTGCTTGGCTACTATCCGGTGTTCTTTTGGTGTGGTTGGGCCGACTTGCCGGTTTTGACCAAGAGGCTGGGCGTCGATTATTGATCCTTTTTGTCACCAGCCCGATGATTTTTGCGTTGGGCATGGTGCATACCACGGATATTTGGCTACTCTTTTTCATGTTGCTGGCCTTGTGTGCGTTTGCCTCGATTTTGCATTGTCGACCGAACCAGCAAACTGAGCTTTGGTGGCTGTTACTGGGTGCCTCGCTTGGCTTGGGGGCGCTTGCGAAGTTATCGATCGCACTGGTGCCTTTGTCGATCTTGCCTTGGGTGGTGATACGAAGTCCGCGACTCATTTTTACCCCGGGGCCCTATCTGGGGGCGCTCTTATGTGGCTTTG
>Ga0213860_10001285_pt1 | contig 10160 bp, 13 predicted proteins | sample PICome_3_FD_160118 | JGI IMG/M metagenome (GOLD analysis project Ga0213860, IMG submission 160118) | Coastal seawater microbial communities near Pivers Island, North Carolina, United States - PICO550 | ecosystem: Environmental > Aquatic > Marine > Coastal | place: USA: North Carolina...
CTGTGCATTTTCAAACTGTTGAATAGCAACAGCAGCATCGATAGCATCTTGGAAACTTTCTGCTTCACCCACTGCATCACGGAGAGGAATCTCTTCGTCAGTGAAGGGGAAGAAGTGGTTTGCACCTAGTTTATAGTAAAGATTGATGCGGTCAATCAGTTTGAGACTGTCAGCATTGATGTCCTTGACAGAGAAGAAATCATCTTCGTGAAGTTGTTTGTATCCACCGTAGAAATCCTTAGAAATACCTGCAAATTTACGCTTCATCAACTTCTCGATGCGAGCATCTTCAGTTACGTTGACATAGGACTTTGGACAAGGTAGGGAGTCAAGACTGTCGTCATTAGGAGTGAAGAGAGCATGACCCACTTCGTGTGCAACCAGAAGGTTGAAAACAATTTCTTTAGCATTCCAGATAGGGAGAGTCAAAACGCGCTTCTGCACATCAAAGGAAGCGGTGCTGACTGCCCTGTGCTCAACAACAAGGTTTTCGGATGCGAGGAGTTTGGCGAGTGTGCCTTTGACTTCTTGTACGGTCATGCGTTTCGTGTGTATACATGTATTATACATGCGTCAGGACCCCATGGTAGGGGGTGTGTGCCACTTTATTGACTGTCATGGGTCATGGTCGAGAAATCACCCACCTTATCAAACTTGACCACAGTGTCAAACTTGTCTAGAAGGATGTCCCCCTTATGACTGATGACAAATAGGTTGGTGCGCTCGTCCATACCCCTCAAAATCTTCATCAATTCGTCTGTAGCAGCAGTATCAAGGGAAGAATCGAATACCTCGTCAAGGATGAGGAGGTTGGTCGATGCAGAGTTTTTCATCTTCGCAATATCACGCCAGCAAAACAGCAAAGATAGGTCAATTTTCTGCTTTTCACCCTCTGAAAACGATGCATAAGAGAATGCATCACGACAACGAGAAAGAATCTTCTCATTGAATTCTTCGTCCAGTGTGAAGTTGACAAAGAAGTCCATAGACTGCAGATATTTATTGATTAAACTGTTAAAAATAGGCACAAATTTGCTGATTACCTTACTTTTAATACCACTGTCACGGAGCAGAGAGGATACAACTTTTAGGTTGTCAAACTCCTTGCTGACACCTGCACAACGCTCCATATTTTCAGCGTATTCTCCCTCATAATCCTCTAATTTTTGCCTTTCTGAGTCAATATCTGGGGTCTCTTTGTTGCACTCGGCCATGATGTTTTCATTCTCTTTAAGCAGTCGAGAGATCTGCTTATCAATACTCAGATTATCGCTCTGTAATTCAATAATTGACTGTCCATACCCCTTCAGATCACGCAATTTATCATACAGTTTGCTGACCTGCTCATCAATCTTCTGGTAACCCTCAGTGTATTTTACACGACGTGACTCAGCATCCACCAGTTGACGATGTTTGTGGTCTTCTTCAAGATCTTGTGAGCATGTTGGACACTTATCATGCTTAGAATAGAATTTGTGATCCTTCTCTGCTTTGTTTTTATTCTGCTCGATCTTAGATCGCATGTCACGAAGATTTTCATACTTCTCTTGCACATCTGCAGAGTCAGTTACACTCTGTGCAAGCACACTCATGGAGTGATCATTCTCTTGCTTGCGTGTTTGTAGATTAAGAATGCTATCTTCGTTGGTAGTAAACTTTGTTTGCAGTTTCTGGATCATTCCTTCCTGCAATTCTGTCAGTTTATGGATGGATGCACGCTGGTGATTCAGTTTTGTCTCACAGATCTCCATCTCATGCTTACACTCAGTGAATGTATCCTTATTATCCTTGACTCGATCCTTCAGGATCGTATTCATTTTGGAGAAGATTTTGATGTCAAGGAGGTCTTCAACAACTTCTCTTCTGTGCGTAGCAGAAAGCTGCATGAAAGGGACAAAAGTTGAAGAACCAAGAATAACCACTTGAGTGAAAGACTTGTAGTTAAATTTGAGTATGCTCTGCTCAAGATATTTCTGATAGTCTTTCTGTGCAGCGTCTTGATCGAGGAGTTGTCCGTTACGGAAGATCTTAAAAACGCCTGGTTTGATACCTCTGATGACATGATAATTTACTTTACCAATAGAAAACTCAATCTCAACAACACATTCTTTCTCATTGACACTGTTGATCAGTTGAGACTTACTAACTTTACGGAATGGTTTATTAAATAGCACAAAGCACAGGGCATCTAGCATAGTAGATTTCCCTGCACCGTTACTCCCGATGACAAGATGTGATTGAGATTCGTTGAGAGATAACTCAGTGAAGGTATTACCTGTGCTCAGGAAATTCTTCCAACGAATCGTTTCAAAAATGATCATTTCTCTTGCGGTGGCGGGATAACAAAATTATCAGCATCGATTATACAGAAGCGGTATCCATACTGACGACAATTCTCTTTGACAGTTTCTTCATCTACCTCAGTTATGGTGAGGTCACGAGGATATTCATCTGCCTTCAGCATTATATAATAGCGTTCTGCGTCGTCCTTGTCAATAAACAACTGGACAACCCTCTCCATCTTCTCATCGTCTCTGACGGCATATACACCTCCTGATTTATCATCAGTTAGTACAAACATCATACCTCCAACGCTTCGACATATAGGGACTTTAAGATACCAAAGATCTCTTCGCGATTGGAATACTCAGAGACACACGATTCTAGGATAGAAAGGGTGTCTTCAACCTCAATCTCTTCATCAATTTCACCCAACTCCTGAGTCATGTCTTCGACAATCTTCAGGTCTGCTAGGTCAACCTGCTGAAGTTTCCTTACGCATCTATCAAACTTTACCTGATCCTTCCCGTCACCTACAATTAGTTTAACATAGGTGCCCTCTAACTGTGGGAAGGTAGAGACATCGATGTCATCTGTGTAGTAGACTTTATTGAAGGTATTATAAGGATTTGCCACGAATTCCATGGACAAATCATCTGTATTTAGGACATGGAATCCACGATCATATCCATAATCATTCCAGTAAAGTTGATAAGGATTACCAAGATACTGGATAGGACCCTGCTTACTCTTCATATGATAGTGACCAGAGCATGTAAGGTCAAACTTCTCAAAGGGAGAGCGGTCAATACCATGCTCCATCCTAAGACCAGGAATAACCTCAAATCCATTCAACTCAAGGTGTCCTAGACACACGGATGCCTTAGATGCTTTGACCTTTTTCATCACCTGCTGCTCGTTTTCAGGGCAGATCCATGGCAAAAGAAGGAAGTTTGTCTTACCAAACTTCTTAGAGGTAGGCTCTGTGATAACTTCAATGTTATTGTAGTCACCCAGCAGCAACTCAGGTGCATTCACCTTGAGAGTATTCTTATAATAGATGTCATGATTACCCACCAGCATGGACATACGAATGCCACGCTCAGCAAGGGGATCAAACCACATCTCTCTTGCTGCATCAAGTGAATTAAAATTCACATACTTACGACGATCAAAGGTATCACCAAGTGCAATGACCTGAGTAATACCTTCTCTATCGATGTAAGGAATGACTATATCATTATAAAATTTTTGATACAACTTGGTGTAGAAATTATTATCATTTCTAACGCCAAAGTGTTGATCAGTTATCAGAAGAATCTTCATTCTTTTTACCATTCTCTAGATCACGAAGGCGTCTCCGCCAATAACCACGGTCATTACTATCCCCACAGGGATTGTCACGCTCTTGAGAGCGATGCAAATCTTCCATACCGTCTGATGCCATTAGAGTTTACCTCCGACTACTCCGCTGTTTACTGTACGTGTGTATTGATCAAGGGTGCCATCTTGGAGACACATAAGATGCCAGCGTGACATTTTAAGCACGCCTTCTCTGGTTGCTCCAGTAAGGAAGTGGGCACCCAAAGGTTGCTTTAGGATACTAACGAATAGACCGAAGCGTGTTTCTTTGATATAAAACGCATCATCGATCCACTCTACGTCCTCTGGGATGTGTTTTTCTACGGTGCCACCTAGGGTGGTTTTCAATTCTGTCATTAGTTACGCATGTTGGTTTCGATACGACTCTTAATTTGATTCATATCAGCATGGTTGTCACTCTCATCTGAGTGGAAGACTTGATCGTAACCATTCTTCTCGATGAGTTTGTCACGGATGTCCATCTGACGTTTCTCTTTAGCGATACGTCGCAGGAATGCATAGTAAACGATTTGCGTAAAATATGCAAATGGATTCTTACTCTTGGCAGGATCGAAGTTATCGATGTATTGGACACAATTCTCTACACCATCGGAGATCATGTCCTCCTTATACATGTAGTTAATAAAGTTAGGTCTATATGACAGGTGGGTGGCAATCTTCAAGAAGCAATCCCCTAGGTAGTGAGTAATCCTAGGTTTAGGTCTGTCTTGTAGCTTTGCAGTCTCAACTGCTTCTCGATACTTAACGATCTCGCTAAGAAACTTTTTGTTATCAACGTAATGTTGTTTTTTCTTAGGAGGCATTACAGTCATATTTAATTTTTCTCACTTAATCATTATAAAGGTTAATGCTTGAAAGGTCAAGCTTGACACAGTTAAGAATAATAATTATACTCAACCATGTAAGGGTTGGAAAGGAACTACTTAGAGTCTTTTTCTTTAGGTGGTTTCTTCCACTGATCTTCTAGTTTCTTTCTCATTTCAGATACCTTTCCAACGAGACCCATGTTTTCATTCATGGGCACACCAGGATCGGGATCTACCCCATCTCTACTACCTGCTTTTCTCCACCACATCTTATACATCATGATTGCTTCTGTAGACATTGGAGCAATCGTTACGATGTCAGGTTCTTGGATTATATAAAACTCTTCATCTGACCACATCATCCATTTAGTAAATCCCGCAGCAATACCCATCTCCCCATCTTTCTCGATAGGAGTTAGGGTAGGAGTCAGAGGGTCAGACACATATACCATTGTGCAGTTATCTTCATTCGTGGCGATCATCGTACCCATTACCTCTTCACCAGACACCAACTTGACGATGCCGTAGAATTCGTTGTCGTGACGGATGTAGTTAATCATTTTCGTAGGTTTACCTTAGTTACTTCATAATCAAATTTCTCTTCCTCATAGATTTTCAATCTCTCAATGAGGTGACGGAGAGTGTAGTTGTGTCTGCTGCCTCGGGAGCAATCATCGGCAATGTCATACAACACTGCTTGGGCTTTGTTGTCTCCCTTACGCAAGACACGTCCAATGGACTGGAGGTTTCTTACTCTTGATTTAGATGGACTCGCAAAGATTACATTATGTAGGTTACGAATGTTGATGCCTGTAGAGAATGTGCCATAGGATGCAAGGATAATTGCATTCTTTTCTTGCTCACAAATCTTGCGAGCCTCTTCTCTTTCAACAGCATCGACACCACCATGAATGAAAAAGATCTTTCGATCTTTACTCACCTTATTATTTAGCATCTCCCACAAAGGGTCACCATGCTTCTCGATGTAGTTGAATAGGATGAGTGTATTACCGTCTAGATCTTCTGCTAGGTTACAAATAAAATTATTTCTTGTAGGATGTGATACTATATAATCCATCTCTTGTTGATAATTATCGAATGGCACATGACCATGTTGCATCAAAAGCACCCGCACCTTCAGAGGTGTCAGTTGACCCTTCTTCATTAGGTCAACAGTGGTCGTCACCTTGTCGCAACGCCCAAACAAACCTTCCAGCACAAGTTGATGACTGTACATCCCATCCAACGTGCCTGTCAGCCCGACTCTATACTTTGCATCGTGACACTTATTAAGAATACCTGTCAGTGACTTTGCCTTGTAGAGGTGTGCCTCGTCACCGATGATTACATCAAACCTTTCAAAGAATTTCTTGGGCTCTTTGTAGATGCTCTGCCATGTAGAGATAACAACAGGCGCTTCTACATACCTCTCTTGTCCACCCATAATCTGATGGACATATCCATCTGCTGCCCAACCATAGTCTTTGAAGTCTTGCGTCAACTGAGACACTAGGGAGACTGTAGGCACAATGATTAGGATCTCTCTTTCCGCCTTAAGATGCCAGCGGACAAGACCATAGATGATCAGCGATTTTCCCGATCCTGTCGGGGATAGTAGTAACTTGCGACGCTGCTTAATTGCCGTGAAAAGTGCTTTGAGTTGGTAGTCTCGAATCTTAAATGGGAGTCCCAGAGATCTAACAAAAGACGCAATGCTTTCAGGTGAGACATATTCCTCCTCGTCATTGGGCAGACCAAAGTATTGACTATCTTTGATAGTATACTCGTATCCTTTCTGGTCAAGATACTGTGTTAGGTAATCATATAGTCCGACATAGATCTCTCCTGTGCCAGGAGAATACAATCTGATCTTACCGTCCCATACTCTCTTCCTAAATTGCGGCATGAATTTAGCGCCAGGCACTTCAAACTGGAAGTGCTCGCTTAATTCTTTATGGATGTGTTGCTCACCTTCAACCTTCAGAAAAACTTCGTTTTTCTTTTCGATAGTTATCATCTGATACCATAATACTTCACAATCTCGATAGTATTCTTGATGGCAAATCCACGACTGTCGATCTGTTTTAGAATCCTATCAATAGAATTTATACAAGTTTCTAGGTAGTCGATTTTCTGTTGTGCTCTGGTCAGATCTGGGTCACTGTCAATGTACATAGGGAGATCTCCCTTGAGCACCTTGAGTGCAAAGGGTTTCTCTTTGTATACAGAGGCAGATGCCTTGCCAGAATAGTATTCAAACTTCTCGCGAAGCAGCACCTTGCGCTTCACCTCTGCTTCTGATAGCATCAGTTTGAATTGATTATAAAACTGCAGATATTTTGCATGGAGTCGAGGAGTTTCCATACTGTCGTTAGCAAGTAGCTCAGGCAACTCTCGATGGTCAAAGAATTTCTCTGCATCCTTTGCCCACATCTCCTCAATTTTTTCTAGATTCATTAAGTAAGTCGCTTATCACGCGAGTAATTGATGGTATCCTGTATCTCATAGCGTAGGTAATTGAATGTTACCTGTGCCATGGCATACTCAGTACCATCTATTGTAGCATTAAATTCTAGTGCATTCAATCCAGTAGGAATCAAGTCCTCAAACTGGACATTGAAATTCATTTTGAAATTACTATTGAGCACAGATAGTGTGCCATCAGCATATAGATCATCGTTGCCAAACAGTGCAACCATACGACTTCTGAAGTCACGTCTTTCTTTTGTGTCGTCAGGTGTGCCGAGTGCGCGGATCCAGTTGTGCATGATCATATAGTTAGTCATGTCCTCATCTACAAGGAATGACAACGTAAGAGGCTCATATGTCATGAAACCTTCCAGAGGCAGTGATCTGAATGGTGTGGGTTGCTGCTGGATACCCAGTGTAATCTGCGGGATATTGGCAGACTGAGCGAAGTATGCAACCTTAGGATACTTGGCAAGCGTAAACCTAAATCCAATAGGTGACAGGAAATTCCTGTTTTCAATTTGTTTATTCCATGTCGCCATGTGTCTTATCCTTAAGGAGTTTCTCTAGTCTTCTTCTGGTATTTATAGCAGTCCACTTATCTTTATGTACATTAGAATATCCTCCCTTCCCATGTAGGATCAGGTAACCCTGCACAAACATAGAAATGGAGAATAAGAATAGAAGTATTACACCTATTACTTCAATGTGATCTGTAGCCATGGCAGTAGGGGTGGTATCACTCCAATAAGTCGAAGCAAACCCTCAGCAAAAAGTGCAAGAACAACCCAACCAACACAAAAACTGATAATTGAAGCGTTACGATTATGTTGTCGTATGGCATCATCAATCATCTCCTTGACTTCTTCTTTAGTAATAGGAGTACCATTAGTCATCTGTGTCCTCGTTATACCAGAAGTCTTCCCAGTCTTCTGCGTCGCCTTCATAGATTGGACAAGGCTCTTCCATAAGTATTCGGTTTTTCATTTCCTTTGCTTTTTGTGAGAGTTGTTTGAGGTCCTCTTCTTCCATGAAGAAATTGTCGATGAAGTCTAAATCTTTACTCATTGAGCATACTCTTGAAGGATGTCGAGGATTTTGTTGAGAGTATGATGGGCACCGTCGTGCCAGTCCCCATTCTTATCCCAGTAGGTCCCATTATACAACTCGGTCTTCAATTTGTAAACCCTAGCCTCTAGATCAATCTTTCGCATGATGCTACGACCCATAGTATTACCAGTAAGTATAGTAATTATTTAACAAAAAAGCGACCCCGTAGGGTCGCTAAAAACGAGTAGTGTTAGGGGTTTCTCACATAAGAATCCTCCTGCAATATCTCTTGCAGCTGGTATTGTGTTGGATATCGCAATCAATTAAACATTCGTAGTAGTCACTTAGCTTCTGGTCTTCGATGTCCATCTCATCGATTGTATCTTCAAAGTGACGCCACTCGTCGAGCTGATTTCGCGAAGTTATGTTGTGCATAACTGACCTCCATATGTGACTCCATGATGTATGAAAAAACTTTCATTTCATGTCTCCACCTCTCATAATTCTATTACTACTTATAATTGTTTTGGTATCGTAATATACATTTGTTGCTTTTTTACAAAGTCTTTACACATAGACAAAAAAATACACCCAAGGGGGTGGGTGTGGGAGGAGGGATTACATTTTACCCTCATGTTATGGGAATCGCTAGTGCGAATTTCTGGGCATAACAACAATGATTCCCTTGGTCGGGGTTCTGCTATTCCTAGCAGCGAGCACCACCTCTAATCATTTACATTACCTCGCCAAATTCCAACAAGGTTATTCAGTCACTCCCGTGTTGAGTGATCAACTCAACAGATATATTATGGCATAAAAAAAGAGGGGCGTCAAGCCCCTCCGAAAAGTATGTGAAATATAGATCACATAAGGTTAGTAACCTTAACACGTCTGTAGTAACGGTTAGCGTTAGCTGTAAGTGCGCCTTGACCTTGTGTAAGACCCTCAGCGAATGGGTTAGCGACCATTCCGTAACGAGTCTTAAATCCAATTTTAGGTTGGAAGGTGTCAGGACCCACAGCACGAACCATCTGGAGAGGCACATAAGGGCAGTAGAAGAGACCTGCGTCATAAGCACTGCTACCTTTGTAACCAGCCACATAGAAGTGAGCATCGGAAACGTTGGCAGAGTAAGGATCGACGTAGACCTTAATACGACCGTTAAGTGTACCAGCAAGAGTGCTGCTGTTGTCGTCGGGCAGCAAGTTGCTGTTACCAGACAGAGCAGGAGTGTAATCAAGCACGCCAGCCATAGACAGAGCAGAAGCAACGTCTGCAGAGCAGATCAGAATGTTGCCCTTCCCTCTACGAGTCTCATGCCCGATAGCATTCATGTCTCTTTCGATTTGGAAGAGAAGACCTTTGAATTTCTCAACCGACCATCTACCGTTGGAGTCAACGTCGAGGTCAAACACGCCTGCAGTTGCAGTGTTGTTTTGTGCACCAGGTCTAGCGATCTTGTAAACAGTTCTAACGACTTCCCTGTTGATCTCAGCAAGGACTTCAGTAGAAAGGATGTTTGCAAGCTCAGACTCAGCGTCCAAACCATGCACTGCCTTGAGGTCTTGAGCAAGCTCCAAGCTGTATTCAGCTTTGAGGGCTCTTGACTTCGCAGTAACTGTAACCTTTTCAATCGAGAATCCCATCTCGTTGAAGTGGTTAGAAGCGCCATCGCCCAAGGCTTCTGCCTGAGCTGTAGTCATACCTTGACCACCGATGGTGTATTGTCCAGCACCATCAGCAAGCAGACCAGGATTGCTACCAGTCTGAGTGTTAGAGGCAAGACCGTTTGCGCTATTCTCGGAAGAATGCTCAGAGTCAACTTCGTTGAAGAATGTCTCAACTGCGCTGTTGTTGATGTCTCTGTTAGTGCCCTTAGTGGAGCGCATTGCGAAGATCAGTCCAGTAGGACCAGTCATAGGCTGCACACCGCAAATGTCATAAGCAATAAGCTTAGGCATAGAGCGTCTGATCAGAGAGATCAGCACAGGGTCGAAACCTGCAACAGGACCTGTAGCAGTGCTGCTACCAGAGTATCCTGTTCCTCCCAAGGAGTTAGTAGGAGCAGCTTCTGTTACCAGACCGCGCTCTTCCTTGAGGAATTTTTCTTGGTTTTCCAGGAGGACAGAGGTAACCGCCTTTCTGTAGGTATCCTTGATAGGATCGAGCTCA